>Ga0255055_10000665_pt1 | contig 26064 bp, 21 predicted proteins | sample JV7_2_27_MG_FD_188633 | JGI IMG/M metagenome (GOLD analysis project Ga0255055, IMG submission 188633) | Seawater microbial communities from Jervis Inlet, British Columbia, Canada - JV7_2_27 | ecosystem: Environmental > Aquatic > Marine > Inlet | place: Canada: British Columbia | collected...
GGTCACTTCGGACCGAAGGCAAATCTAGTCAATTTGCATGCTCTCTGGCTTTTGATTTTTTTGTGGGAAAATTTCTGATTTATATTTTGATTTTGTCAAGTGATAAACATGTCCCAATAAATACCACTTGCATAAAACCCATCATATTACAATACGGCATCAGTATGATTTTTTCTGATAAATAAGATAGATGGGGATTAGAAAAGTATTAGAACTTTATTGCTAGGGACTAAAATTGTCTAATAAAAAGGTATTAGATTTTAGTATGGATTCTTGGACGGGCTGGAGTTTTACATTTAGACTAATTATTTCGTTTTTAATTTGAAAGCGAATAATAAATTTTAAGAAATTTAGCTTAGCCTTTTACAAATCCAAATTTCTCGAAAGTACCGATACATTGAGAATAACACAACTTTGGCGATTTTACAGATATGAAAGCTATATCACAAATATTTCAAGGTTTGAAAAGTAATGATTTGTTGGAGATACCTGTAACGTTGTGTCACCGGGCCGCGGTTGGTTCCCGAACGACACAACTACTGCGACACGACACGTCCACTCGTGATTATTCGATCAAATTGTTTGTGAGCCTCTGAGGAGCTATCCGACGGTCCGAAATTCGTCAATGCCATACCCGCGCGATCAACTCCCGGACCGAGAGAGAAGATCTGATCATCTACTCGCAAGTTTCGATCATGTAGATCAGTTGGAGCAACTTCAATCAGTTGATAGTCGGCAAACTGCTGCCGAGCAAGCTTTGACACGGCAGCAACACTAGCAACGCCATATTGCGCATTACCGGCAGTCGTAACGAGCCGAATTGAAACGGTGTTCTCCACTGAGGCCAAGAACAGTGGGAAAAAATCTGGCTTAAGATACCTGTCAAAGTAGTGCAGACGTTGCTTGACGGGGACTATTGATTCCTTGATTCTCAAGTACGACGTGAATGGCGTATTAGCTTCAAACACGACGGGCTCCCATTCAATCGGAATCCTATCGATGTATTCGAAAAAACTCTCGCGAGCAATTGCGACTTCCTGCTCGATGCGTTCTTTAATCTGGCTTGGGCTCCATTGGAATTTCTGGTCGGTGATGATTCTCTGCAGAGCGCGCCTGCATCCCTCGGGAACATGCGAGATGTCCTGATGCTCTTGGTTGAAGAATATGTCGGGAGCGAATGTGGTAAACTCTCTGACTTGCTGGCGCCAAGCATTGTCTCCCGTATGAACTTTCGCTATCGCGATCCTATAATCGTTTAGCGACGGCGGCTGCTCCGCTCTTGCGAGTTCTTCGAGTGGTTGTATGAGAATCCCGAATTCGTAGATCAACTGGCTTTTTTGATACGCATTGAGGTTTTTCATCAGCGACTCCTACCAGCATGTCGTATGCGTGACCCTAACAAGTTATTATACGGATCTGGATATCATCACCTCTGTATTGTTATCCTTTAAAATACGCAACGTGTCGCAATACCGATACATTGAGAATATCCGTAATTTGCCAAAATTGCATCTATAGAATGGATATCACAAATATACTCATGCAGCCTATAGTGTGAAAATTTTATTATTTAAGCTACTGCTTTTTTATCAATTTCCAAATATCACAAAAGGTGCCCAGTAAAATGGAGAGGAAAGAGATTGTTCCATATCTAAAGATTTTAAATATAACTTAGTGTTTAACATCTTGATTTTAGCATGACGCAAGGCCTCGGCTTTGCTCAATCCTTGCTTCAAACCTCGATAAAACAATTCCATCAACAGACTTGTTGATTGATCTTCAACCTTCCATAAGCTTACCAATACTGAGGATGAACCTGCATACATAAACGCACGCGCCAGTCCTATCAGACCTTCGCCAGTTCTTAGCTCACCCAAACCTGTTTCACAAGCCGATAAGGTGACCAAATCCGCATTTAGCTTTAATTCCAAAATATCGGAAAACTTTAAAAGGTTGCTATCGGGATCATCATTGACTTTAGACAACACCAAAACTGGTTGTGTTGCTATTCCCATCTTATCTGCCAGCAGGCCGTGTGAAGCGAAGTGCAAATAGCGATATTTAGTTAAATCTATTTGTTTTAGACGCTCTACTGTTGCCCTTTCCCTTAAATTAACATGAGGGGAATCACCTTGAATATTAAATAAAGCCGCATCGCACCATGATCGATCAAGAGCTGTCAAGCGTGAGAATGAAATCAAAGGTCATAAGCGCAGGACCTTTATTGAAGCATTAATTAAGAAATCTTAGGCGCCATTCAGTTTGGTTTAGAACGTCCCGCATTTCATGCGGGAAGGTCGCGAGTTTCCGCCATTTTAAAATCGAAGTCTGTTACCATTTGTAGCAGACTTTTTTATTATGAGCGATTTCGTTGAAGATACCTCCATCATATATGCACTTTTGAGCCCCTCCCAAAAGGTGTGATATCCGGCTAACTATTATTATGACCCCGACATTGTGCCGGTTTTTTTTGTCTACAGCCTTGAGTTAGACTACTATTTCGAAGCCATAAATATTTGCAATCTTGGATTAAAGGCGATAAAGTTATACCCATGAAGGTGAAAGCCAATGAGCTCAAAAAGACTCCCAAACGCCGTGACCGAAAAGTTAAGAAATCCGAGGCTCCAGGCAATCTGCAACCAGACGAACAGAACGAAATACTGAAAGCCTGTCGGAAATTAAGTAACATCCTGGATCCTGAAGAATTGTATGCGGCTTTTGCGGATGTGATAAAGAAGAAGTTCGCGATTCGTCATCTGGCGATTTTTCTTTATCGCAAAACTGCTGATACGATTGAACTTGTTTTCAGTGAAAGCTTCGGCGAGTTGAATTTTCAGATCAAAAAAAATAAAAGCGGTCTCTGGAAATCTATTTTAGGCGGTGAACTTTTTGCGGTCAGCGACGATGCCGGAAACCTGCTTTTTTCAACCGAATTTAAAAAGCTGGGCCTTGAAACGCTGCAGTCTAAGCTATGGGTTCCCCTGGGTATGGGCGAAGAGCTGGTCGGCCTGGTGACTTTTGGATCCAAGGGTGCCAACCAGCCTTTCGATGATGCGGATCGTTATTTTCTCCAGCAGATTTCCGCACATTCCGCCGTGTGTCTTAACACCTGTCTCCTTTATGAGAAGCGCCAGAAGGAAAAGGAGGATCTGGATAAAACCCTCCAAAACCTGTCCCTGCTATACAGCATCGGCAAGGCCATGAATTACATCAGTGACCTGAAGAAACTGCTGCAGTTTATTTTGGGTCAGGCCATCGAGATCACCTCGGCTGAAAAGGGTTCACTGATGCTTTATGAAATGGAGACAGATCGGCTGGATATCCGGGTTGTAGCGGGATTGGAAGACGATGCCTTTCAGGAAAAAGTAAATAATAATGAAATCAAGTGCCGCAGTTTCAAGCCGGGCGAAGGTATAGCCGGTCGGGTTTTTGCGAGCGCCAAGCCCATTGTGGTAAATAATATTAAGGAGGATGACGTTTTCGTTGACTCCGATGCATCTTATGTGCGTTCGATCGTCTGCATCCCCATGGTCGTTTACAATGATGTCATCGGTGTTATTAATGTTACCAATAAGCGTCATGGTAAGGACTTTACGGACGAAGATGTGGAAATGCTGAAAGCCGTAGCCGATCAGGCGGCGGTGGCGATCAATAAGGCCCAGTTATGGGATATGGCGGTTACCGATTCCTTAACGGGTCTTTACGTGCGTCGGTATTTTATGGTTAAGCTTCAAGAGGAACTACTTCGGGCTGAGCGCTACAACAATATATTATCGATTGTCATGGCAGACCTGGACCGCTTTAAGAATATCAATGACACATACGGCCACGACGCAGGAGACCGGGTTTTAAAAGCCATCGGCAAATTCCTCCAACAAAATATCCGGGATGTAGACGTGATTGCCAGGTATGGGGGTGAAGAGTTTGTGATCATGATACCGGAGGCGGCCGAAGACGCCGCTTATATTCTTTCGGAGCGTATAAGAAAACAATTTGCCGAGCTGAAACTGGAAAATTTTCCGCAAATTACAATCAGTCTGGGAATCGCCACATACCCGTTTGATGGTACGGAGCTCGAAGACCTCATTAAAAAGGCGGATGCGGCCATGTATGCGGCCAAAAGGGCGGGCCGCAACAAAGTGGTCAAATACACCCCGGACATCAAACTGGTCGGTGAAACAAATATTAAATCCATTGAGCATGCAAAATCAATTTTGAACAAAATTGGGGTTTGAACATTCAGGGAGGAATTATGTCAGATATCTTACAGGTTGTAATAAACAGGGATCCAGAGGAAAAGGAATTTCATCAGGCGGTCAGCGAAGTCATGGAATCGGTAAAGCCGGTTTTAGACCAGAACCCGATCTACCGCCAGGTCAGGATACCGGAAAGGCTCGTTGAACCCGAAAGGGCAATTTTATTTCGGGTGCCCTGGATGGATGATCAGGGAGAAATCCAGGTGGACCGCGGGTTCCGAATTGAAATGAACAGTGCCCTGGGTCCCTATAAAGGGGGCCTGCGTTTTCACCCTTCGGTCAATCTGGGCATCCTCAAGTTTCTCGCCTTTGAACAGGTATTTAAAAATGCCCTGACCACGTTGCCCATGGGCGGCGGAAAAGGCGGCTCGGATTTTGATCCCAAAGGCAAATCGGACAACGAAGTCATGCGCTTTTGCCATAGCTTTATGTGCGAGCTATTTCGCCATATCGGACCCAATACCGATGTGCCGGCCGGCGATATCGGGGTGGGCGCCAGAGAGATCGGATTTTTATTCGGTATGTATAAAAAATTGCGTAATGAATTTACCGGCGTATTAACCGGTAAAGGACTCAACTGGGGTGGTAGCCTGATCCGGCCTGAAGCCACCGGATACGGTTCGGTGTATTTTGCCTCTGAAATGATAGCGACCCGCAACGAGAGCCTGGAGGGCAAAACCTGTTTGGTTTCAGGATCCGGTAACGTGGCCCAGTTCACAACCGAAAAACTGAACGAATTAGGGGCCAAGGTCGTCACCCTCTCGGATTCCGCCGGATATATTTACGATGAAAGCGGCATCGACAGCAAGAAGCTGGAATATGTCAAAGTCCTTAAAAATGTCCGTAGAGGACGGATCAAAGAATATGCCGACAAGTATTCATCGGCCGTTTATACCCCCGTTGATCCGGCCTTAGATCATAATCCACTCTGGAACCATAAAGTCGATTGCGCTTTCCCCAGCGCTACGCAAAATGAGATAAACGGCAAGGATGCCCAAAATCTGGTCAGTAACGGTGTTATGCTTGTCAGCGAAGGGGCCAATATGCCGACCGTGCCGGATGGGGTCGATATTTTTTTGCAGGAGAAATTGTTGTACGGTCCCGGTAAGGCCGCCAATGCCGGAGGGGTTTCGGTTTCCGGCCTGGAAATGACACAAAACAGCATGCGGCTGGTCTGGACCCGTGAAGAAGTCGACAACCGGCTGAAGATGATCATGAAAAGCATTCACCAGAGCTCGCTGGAAGCCGCCGAGCAATACGGTACACCCGGCAATTATGTGAACGGGGCCAATATTGCCGGATTTGTTAAGGTGGTGGATGCGATGCTGGATCAGGGATTGGTATGATTGGGTCCCAACGCGCATGGGTGCGTGAGGCTCAAAGCGATCCGCAGAATATGGTATAATCCACAGATTTCACAGATTAACGCAGATTAGATCCACAAATAAAATAAGGTCCGCAGATTCCGTGGAGCATGGGATTAAATAATCCACAGATTTCGCAGATTACACGGATTAATAAAAAATAAATCATAAAAGTCCACTTATATTGATAATAATCTGCGTAATCTGCTAATATGTTTTTATGTGTATTTTAATCTAATTATAATCTGCGTTAATCTGCGAAATCTGCGGATAACCAAATCTCCCAGTTCTATAAAATCTCCGAAAATCTGCGTAATCTGCGGATAAGTAATTAACAAACCGTGATGAATATTTTGATCGTTGTATTCGCTGCAGGTTTGCTGGCGGGGCTTCTTTATTGTGAAAAAAAGGAAGTCCTTAAAGCCAAGCTGGCTGTTAAAACCGTTCTTTCCTCCCTGTTTATTTTTAGCGCTGTTATCCAGCCCCATCCGATTGTTCCTTATTACCGATTTATACTGTTGGGTTTGATCTTTTGCCTGGGGGGTGATGTATTCCTGGCTCTGCCCCGGGAAAAAATGTTTCGTTTCGGCCTTGTCTCTTTTTTAATGGGGCATTTATTTTATGTTGCCGCTTTTTTATATCTGGCAGGGATCAACCAGTGGACCTTCATTGGACTGGCGATAAGTTTGATCGTCAGCGGCGGGGTGTTTTTATGGCTGCGATCCCATCTGGGATCCATGAAAATTCCGGTGATATTCTACATTATTGTAATTACCGCGATGGTCGTGGGTGCCTGGACGGTTTTGGCGGCCGGCGAGTTAACGTTATCCGGGCGAATGCTGGTTTTCATCGGCGCGCTGGGTTTTTATTTTTCAGACCTTTTTGTTGCCCGCCAGCGGTTTTTGAAGGCTGAATTTGTCAACCGGCTCATGGGATTACCTCTGTATTATGGCGGGCAGTTCCTGCTTGCATTCTCGGTTGGCTTGTTAAAGCCGGCTGCAATGTGATGGGTTCAGGGTTCTGGCTGCTGGCCTCTGGTCCCTGGCTACGGTTTCGGGTGTCAGGTGTCAAGGGTCAGATGTCAGGCAAATAGCTCGTAGCTGATAGCTCATAGCTTGAAGGCTGGGAGGCCAGAAAGCCGGGAAGCTTTCGCGCTTTCAAGACTTTCAGCTTCCCAGCCTTATAGCTTCCTAGCCTGCCCGCCTTTTTTTGAACCCTGACACCTGAACACTGAAACCTGAATTTAGTCTTTCACAATTTTTCTATAGGCTGTAAAAGCCAGAAGACCCCCGGCGATTCCGCCGCCGGCCTGGATCAGGTTAGGAATAATTTCTGATACGGCCCCCTGAAGACCAATGTTCGGCATAAATGCTTCAGCAATAAAGTAGCATGCGACCATCGATGCGCCGCCCAGCAAGAGCAAAAGCCAGCGGCTGAATTTCTGCCGGCCGGATGCCAGAGCGCACAATCCGCCCTCTGCTCCTTTGGCGACTAAAGTAATTGGCGCAAACATGCCGAATCCGCCGATTATATCTGCCAGCGCAGAACCAATTCCCCCTGCGCCCGCGCCCCACCAGAAACTTCTTTTGCGGCCCAGACTTCCCAATACCAAACCGGAAAACACCACAGCGACATCCCCAAAATTGAAGTAGCCTCTGCTGGGTAGCGGAATCCTGATAAATAGTGTTATCAGGGCAACAACTACGGCAAGTGCGATAAAAGCAATTTTAACATTTTTCATTCGTAAACCTCGTACAAGTGTTGATATCGGTTTCTTAACAACCGGTTTGAATTTTCAATTTCCTCATAAAGGTACAAATACAGAGCGATTATGAGGCAGGCATACTTTTTCAATGTGTATTTTATTTTGCTGCCGGATTTTAATCCCGAATAGGTGTTCAGATACCAGGAAAATCGACGCAATATTTTTTCACCTTTTGAGAACGCCGATTTTATTGTGATTAAATCAACCCGTTTTTTCATTGAAATCGGCAAGTTGAGGATATCGAGATAAGTAATGTAAGTCAATATGACTTTTAGGAAAATCAGTGAACTGGGAAACACAAGGCATTTGATAAGCGTATCCTCTAACCAATCCTGCCTGCCGAACAGCCGGGTAAAGTGAAAAATAAGTCCGAAAACTAAAAGACTAAACACAAACGGGAAACAGAACTTCAGCAAGGAAATCGTTTCGCGCACCGAAAATCGTAGCATATTCCATCCAATTACGCCTATAAAAACGACCAGTTGAATGGGGATATGATCGTAAAAGGGGCCGAAAACAAAAAGCCAGAAAAATGAGAGTATGAACATGAAAATGATGCCAAATTTTAAAATTACCATGTTTATTCTTTCTTTACCCGGACATTTTTAAGGCGACCATCAAAATCAACCAATTCGAACCTCACGTTGCAGGTCCTATATTTTTCAGCAACGGCGTCAGGCCGGCTGTAGCCAAGATGGGTAACGATAATGTAGGTGCGGATAAATGAATCACTCCAATCAAAGATAAATCCATAATCAGGAAAATACTTGTCAAACTCATCCAATATAAAAACGGTTGCAGATTTGCTGTGGTTGATCCATAATCGTAACAGCTCAACTTCATCATTGTCGGACACTTTGATACCCTGGACCGAGAGCAGTGCTCGCAGAGTATACAGTTGAGTTCGAATATCCTGACCGATGTATATATACTGGACGTTGTCGTTTTTAAGGCCGGGGATGATTATTTTCTCAAGAAAGCTTGTCTTGCCAAAGCCATTGCCCCCCCTGAAATAAAAACAACACTCGCTGTTTTTAAAATCAAGATCATCGGAAAGATTAAAGTTCAGGCCGCGCTCTTCTAAACTATATTTACCTTTTTTTATCTCCATCCTCTCAAAGTATCTCTTGAATGTGGTCGTTTTTATCGGTGAACAGCCTGGTATTATGGGTTGACCGGATTCCTTCGAATTTGGTGAATAATTTCGATCGGTTGTCGTCACTTACGGAGTTCAGAACATTATTTAACAACAATTTTAAACCGTTGATTTTTCGATTGCGAATCACAGCGATGATTAGAAGACAGCTTAAGATTGCTTTTTGTCCGCCGGAGTAGGTATCGAAATCCTTGTCACCTTTTGCATCATGTATGTCAAATTCTTCAGCTTCATGCATGATTTTTTTTACCATGGCATCGTCATCCGTGCGCTGGAGCAACCAAACTTCCTCACGGAGGGAAGACGAAATAAAGAGATGATTAAATTCCAGAATCAGGTAACCATCCCCGTATGTATTCAATATTTCGTCTAAATTGTAAATGGCCATAAACTTTTTCAACTTCCTTAAAACCGAAATGCAGTCTTATATATCATAGGAACCGATGAAAACAAACATGCAGTAATGAAATAACTTGACAGTAAGAGATGGGGGCGCCATATAATGATACTTATCATCCTAGAAGCTATCTCAAAAATGCATCTAACGCCCAAGGGCTGTGTTGCCCCGCCAATATAGGCGGGATTTCACTTCTATTTTTATAAAAACTACGGTGTTCATCCCCGCAAAATGCGGGATCTCACATCTCTTTTTATGAATATTAAGGGGTTCGTCAAACCGATTTTATTTGGCCCCACTTCACTTGGAGCCTTGCTGAACACAAATAATATTTTTAGATCAGATGTGAAGTCCCGCTTTCAAGCGGGGCCCTTTGACATAATCTACTATTTTTGAGATAGCTTCAAGTGAAAAATTGATCTTACTTGCTACCGGGAGCTCGGGGAACCGGGCTGAGAGGGACTCTGCGCAGAAATCACGAGTCCGACCGTTGAACCTGATCCGGATAATGCCGGCGGAGGAAGAATGCACAATCAGGCCGCCCGCAATCCGGACGGCCTTTTTTTGTCGGTTGCCCCGGTTAAAAACTGGTTTCAGGTGTCAGTGTTCAGGTGTCAGGCTTTAAAGGACAGCGCGCTGATGACAGAAGATGGATGGTAAAAATTGGAAGATGAAATACCCTGTCTGACTTCAGTTTTCTGTCCTCCGTCATCCGTTTGCTGACACCTGACACCCGAAACCTGACACCTTATTTGGATCGCATCCACCGTGCAGGCTTCAAGGCCAAATATAGGCCCTCCGGGCCAAAGACTGACACCTGAAACCTGACACCTGAAACCATAGATGAGGAGCGTAGAAATGGATATCCAGCCGATTAACGCTAACGAACGCAACCTCAGCGGCCCGGATTATTTTCTGCTGTGGGCCGGTGTGGCCATATCTCTGGCTGAAATCTGGGCCGGTGGATTTTTGGCGCCCATGGGAATTTGGCTGGGCATCGCGGCAATTGTTCTGGGACACGTTATCGGTAACACATTTATGGCGCTGGGAGGCATTATCGGGTCGCAACACGGTATTATGTCGATGGTGTCCGTGCGGCCATCTTTCGGTATTCGTGGTTCAAATCTGGCGGCTGTGTTAAACATTATTCAACTAATCGGTTGGGCCTCGATTATGCTGATTATCGGCGGTCGCGCCGGCGCCATGCTGGGCAAGCCCATGGGCGGCATTCTGGCGTCCAATAATTTGTGGATCATCGCAATTGGACTGGGAACCCTGGTATGGGCCCACTATACCGGAAAATCGATCTGGCGTGTTATGCAGAAACTGACGGTTATCGGGCTGCTGCTGGTTATCCTGCTGATGAGCGCAGTGTCTGTTAAAGAATTCGGCAGCGGTATTTTTGGCATCAAACCTCAGGAAATGCCGTTTATGATCGGCCTGGATCTGGTGATTGCCATGCCGATTTCCTGGATGCCGCTGGCAGCAGATTACTCGCGCTTTTCCAAAAGAACTGCCCCGGCCTTCTGGAATACCTGGCTGGGGTATTTTCTGATTTCCTCCTGGATGTACCTTCTGGGTCTGACGGCGACTCTGGTCGCCGGCGCCAGCGATCCGGGCGCGCTGATACTCCAGCTCATGGGCAAAATCGGGTTTGCAGTGCCGGCGTTAATCATGGTGGTATTTTCCACCATTACCACGGGTTTTCCGGATGTTTACTCTGCGGCCTGTTCGACGATGAATATTTCTCAAAGGTTCAGTTCAAAAACTGTTCTGTGGACGGCAGGTATCGTTTCGATACTGGTGGCCCTGATCTTTCCGATGGAACAGTACGAGAACTTTCTCTTTCTGATTGGCGCAATGTTTGTACCGCTGTTTGGCGTTGTCCTGACCGACTATTTTTTTATTCGAAACCGTCAGCTCGACATAGATGATCTTTACCGCCCGGGGGGCAAATACTGGTATACGAGAGGCTTTAACGGAATTGCGCTGATCTGCTGGGCAATAGGATTTTTGGTTTATGAATTGATAGCTATAACGAAATCACCCCTGGGTGGATCCATGCCGTCGTTGCTGGTTGCCGGGTTGTGCTATTACTTTATCACCCGCTGGAAGGGAAAACGGGTTCGTTGAAATTGTTTTTAGACAGGATTTACAGGATCTACTTGATTTTATTTTTTGTTTTCAGTTTCCAGATGAAACTGAAAATACACAATCACCTTCAGCGAATAAAAATGGAAATCATAACATACTGATAAAGTAAAACTAGCTGAGTAGTAATGATACTACAAATTATAGTAATCTTGTCTAAAAATTAAAATGAAAAAAGCATATTAAATCTGTGGCTGATTAAATAAAAACTATGCTGAAAGCAGGGGTAAGCGAATTACTTATCGGAAGAGGGGGGTGATTCCGCTTCGGAATCAAGCTGGTTGAGGCGGGTTTCGAATTCGGCCTTGCGGGTTTCGAGGTCGCGGGTTAACTCTTCCAGTTCATCAAACAGCCGGTCAATTGTTTGCTGGCAGGAATGAAGGGCCTGGGAAATTTCAGTAATCCGGGCGCCATCACGATCCTGCGCGGCCTGCTGCATGGATAGATTCAGGCGGGCCAACTCGGCTTCTTCATTTTCCATTTGGTTTTCCACCTTGATTATGCGCACCTGGAGAGGCTTTACGATGCGAGATCGCTCGGAAATAATTTCCGATCTTTGACGTCGCAGGTCCTTTTTTGTCAGTTTTGGAGAAGCCTTCGTGTTGAGGTTTTGCTGTCTTTGGTTGACGGTTGACATAGTTTCATCCCCCCAGCCGCCTTTGTCCAGAAAGCGCTGATAACTTCCGTCAAAAACCTCTAACCGATCATTTTGAAATATGATCAGCCGCTGGGCCAGGGCGTGCAGAAACATCTCGTTATGGGTCACCATAATCACGGTCCCGTCAAAGTTGTCGATTGCCGCCAGCAGGGCGTCACCTGACTCCATGTCGAGATGATTGGTGGGTTCATCCAGCAACAGGAGATTAACCGGGGTTACCAAAAGCTTGCCCAGCATCACCCGGCTCTTTTCACCGCCGGAAAGGACGCTTATTTTTTTTAGCGCATCATCCCCCGAGAACATCATCGCTCCGCAGATGTTGCGGGTATGCTGCAGATCACCGACTGGATTCGAAAAAACAATTTCCTCCATTACGGTGCGGTTATCAACCAGCGTTTTCACGCTTCCCTGTTCAAAAAAGCCTTTTTTGACCGCCGGATGATAGTTAATTTCGCCTGCCTGGGGCGAGATTTCACCGACGAGCAGTTTCAGCAGCGTTGATTTGCCTTTTCCGTTTGGACCCACCACACAGATTCGCTCCCCGGCCGCCATTGTGATGCTAAAATTCCTGATCAGGGGCAATGTCCTATCATATGTGAAATTTAAATTCTGTGCGCTGAGTACATGTTTGGCGTGAAACGGGCTGCTGCTGAAAGAAAAATCTAATATTTTTAATTTTTCAAGTTTTTGTTTTTTTTCCATTTTCTGCAAGGTTTTGATGCGAGATTGCACCAAATTGGCCTGTCTGGCTTTGGCTCTGAAGCGCGTAATGAACTGCTTGATTTCTTTGCGGCGACGCGCGTCCTTTATACGGGTCTTTTCGTAGACCTCTTCATCCACGGCGATTTGATCGTAGTACTTTGCCGTGTTGCCTTCAATTTTGCGCACCATAAGGCGATGAATTCCCATTGTATGGGTGACAATTTTGTCCATAAAACTTCGGTCATGGGTGATCAGCATGACTTCATGAGGCCAGTTTTGCAGGAATTGTTCGATCCAGCGTATGGAGGTGATATCCAGAAAATTGGTGGGCTCATCCAGCAGCAAAAGGTCAGGCTCGGATATCAACGCCTTGGCCAGGTTCAGGCGTACCTGGTATCCCCCTGAAAACGCCTTTGGATGTCGCTGGAATTCCGTCTGGCTGAAACCGAGCCCGGCCAGGATTTTTTCAGCTTTCCAGTGATGATCTTTTTCTGTCTCAGGCAGAGCCGAAATGGCTTCGGCCAAAATCATATCGTGGCTGAATTCAAGATTCTGGCTAACGTAACCGATGCGATAATTTTTAGGAATGATAATGGCGCCCGAATCGGGATTTTCTTTGCCCAAAATCATGCGAAGCAGGGTCGTCTTCCCGTGACCGTTGCGTCCCACAATACCCAGGCGATCTTTTGCATTGAGCGCAAAGCTTATGCCTTCAAACAGGATCAGATCTCCATAGCTTTTGTGTAGGTTTTCTACTCGAATCATTTTGCTTAAATGCCTAAAGTGAACTAATCCGACAAAGATCGGTGGCGGAAAAATGCCTAAAGTTATTCTACAGGGGACACAGATTTTCTCAGATTAACACAGGTTACTATTTCTATAATTTAGTTTTTAATCACGAAAACACTAAATTTAGAAAGCACGAAATAAACAAATAAATCCTCCATCTCCAAAGCTTGATTTTTTTTAACAAAATAAATTTATTCTTTCTTTTTCGTGTTTTCGTTCTTTCGTGCTTTCGTGATAAATTGAGCTTTTTAATCTGTGTGCAAAGGATCTCTGTCTGATTTATTTTTGACGGACACAACGGGACAACGGGCTCAATCGGCTCAACCGATTTGGTTAACCTTTTTTGTCATGAGCGTCAATGGCCAAATGCTGCATTTCAACGTTGCGATATGCATATTTAAGGACATATTAGGAAAATCCGGAATGCCCTTCATTTCTTGAAACCCGTTTCACATTTTGCTATAATCAGCAAGTACGCTTTTGGTGATGTGTAAAACCTGCTTTATACTTGACAAAATCACCTTATTTAATATGTTATAAGCGCCCGAATCGGGCGGGAAACACAAATTATTAGACCGTTTTGAATCTCCACTTCCGGAGGGCAACAATCAGGGAGGTTAGATATGCCAGAGGAAAAAGAGGGAAAAAGGGATTTTGTGGTAAAGGATCGCAGGGTTTTCGCAAAAGAAAATCTGGACGCCGAGCCAAAAGAAGAAAAAGAGACACCGCCTGCTGAAAAGGAAAAGGAGGCAAAAGCTGATGAAACCGGCAAAGAACCGGCGGCCGAAACGCAAGAACCGCCACTGCAATTTCCGGAAATCAATTTTGCGACCTTTGTGGCGTCGTTGAACGCTTCGGTGTTATTGCATTTAGGAGCTATAGAAGATCCGTCCTCCGGCACCAAGAATAAAGACCTGCCGATGGCCAAACAGACGATTGACATATTAAGCATGCTGCAAGAAAAAACCGCCGGGAATTTAAGCGAAGAAGAAGAGAACTTGTTGAAAAATATCCTTTATGATTTGCGAATTATGTATGTCAAAGAGAAACAGTAAATTCGCCCTTATTCCTCCCATCTGTAAATATCCTCTGTCGGCAGGCTATCTTCCTACCTGAAGGTTATGTTTACTCGGATTATTATCCGGTCTTTCAACCGTTGCCCGCAATACCTGAGTGCTGACCGCTATAGCTGAAAGATTAAAAAGGAATGATCTTATGAATGAAGTGCACCTCTTCAAAAAAAATGTGAGGCCAAAGATCAAAATTGTGTTTTTGAGTCTCCTGTTCGCATTTATAACAATCGCCTGCGAGAATTCTCCGCCAGACCTCGCGAATGGTGCTGAAGATATTCGAAGCGGGATAAAAAATCTACCCGCCCTGGTGGCCGCGGAAGCGGAAGCCACAACCATTAATATCGAGATGGTGCCTAAAAGTTTCAGCGCTCTGGCTGAAATGGCCAGTCCTGCGGTCGTCAATATTCGTACCGTCACGACGGCTAAAGGCAGAGGGCGGGTATTTCGGCATTTTCAAAAGGAGCCGTTCGGCGAAGATGATCGCATGAAGGAATTTTTTGACAGATTCTTCGGCCAACAGCCTGACCGGAACTTCAAACAGCGCAGTCTTGGATCCGGATTTATCGTTGATAAAGAGGGGTACGTGGTAACCAACAACCATGTTATCGAAAATGCTGATGAGATTCAGGTCATCTTGAAAGACGAAAAGGTCTATGAGGCTAAAATCATCGGCCGGGATGCCAACACCGACATTGCCTTAATCAAGATCCAATCGGATGATAATTTTGCGGTCGTGAAACTGGGCGATTCCGATGCACTCAAGATAGGCCAATGGGTTGTGGCGATCGGCAATCCTTTTGGGCTCGAAAATACGGTTACTGCCGGAATCGTGAGCGCTAAAGGCCGCATAATCAAATCGGGGCCTTATAATGACTATATTCAAACCGATGCCTCGATTAATCCCGGAAACAGCGGTGGACCGCTCCTCAATATGAATGGCGAAGTCGTCGGCATCAACACCATGATTTTTGCAGGCGGCCGCGGGATCGGTTTTGCCATTCCCGTCAATATGGCTAAAAATGTTGTCGCGCAGCTGAGAGATAGTGGTGAGGTAACCCGGGGATGGCTTGGTGTGAGCATACAGGATGTCCCGAATGATCTTGCCGAGTACTTCGACATTGAGGATCACAGGGGGGCTCTGGTTGCCGATGTGGTTCCCGGAAATCCTGCAGATAAAGCCGGCATCCGGCCAAAGGACATCATCGTTGAAGTGAACGGCCAAAAGGTTGAGGATAGCCGGGAACTTTTACGGCTGGTAGCCGGTTTGAATGTGGGCGAAACGGTTGAAGTCAAGGTGCTGCGCAATGGAAAACTCAAGAATTTTCAGGTCGAGGTTGCCAAGCGAAATGATGCCAAACTGACCGCAAAAAAGGCACCGGTAAAGGCCGACCCTGAGCTGGGTATCCAGATTGCGGATCTGTCATCGGATGTCGCACGGCGGTTTGATGTTGCCGACACTGAAGGCGTGATTCTGGTCGAGATCAAATCCGGAAGCAGAGGCGAAAATGCCGGATTACGGGCCGGAGATGTTATCAAGGGCGTGAATCGAGTAGAAGTTAAAAACGTTGAGGATTACAAAAGAATCATTGACGGTGTGGAATCCGGTGAGTCGATTGCCTTTTTAATTAAAAGACGAAATTCGGGCTATCGGGTTGTAAAGGTTGTAAAATAAAGGGTTCAGGGTTCAAAGGTTCAGAGGTTAGATAACAGAAGACAGATGTCAGAGGACAGATGACAGATGAAAACCGGAGAGTAGGGCAGCCCTCTGCGGCTGCCAGTGACCAGTGACCAGGGACCAGCGACCAGAAGATAGGCCTTGCGTTATGAAAATTCTTTCACCCGCCAAAATCAATCTTTTTCTGCAAGTGAGCGGGAAGCGCCCTGACGGCTATCACGAATTGTTTTCTTTGATGTGTTGCATCACTCTTTTCGATGAGATTTCGCTTCAGGTCGGCAGCGGAGAAAGCATCGAAATTCATTGTTCTCATCCCAACGTACCCGCCGATGACACCAACCTTGCTCATCAGGCAGCAAGTTTGTTTCAAAGTCAGATGGATTCAGCGCAGGGCGTTAAAATCCACCTGACAAAAAACATTCCGGTGGCTGCCGGCCTCGGAGGAGGCAGCAGCAATGCGGCCAGTATATTGCTGGCCCTAAATACCTATTATGGCCATCCTTTTTCCAGGGAGCATCTCATGGAAATGGGTCTTAAGCTCGGGGCCGACGTTCCCTTTTTTATTTTTCAAAAACCGGCGATTGCCACCGGCATCGGTGAAAAATTGGACGCCTTCGAGGGGGATTTGCCTTACCATGTTTTGTTGTTATATCCGGGGTTTAACATTTCAACCGCAGAGACCTACCAAAGCCTGAATTTGGGATTGACAAAAGCTGAAAAAAAACCTACAAGCAACCATTTAAAACTTAACAGGTTCAATCCAGCGCATCATTTAACCAATGATCTTGAACGGGTTACCGCCCCCAAGTACCCTGAAATTGGTTTGGCCAAAGAAAAACTGTTAAACTTGGGGGCAGTCGGTGCGCTGATGAGCGGAAGCGGCCCGACCGTGTTCGGCCTTTTCGACAATGCCGAAACGGCAGAATCGGCTAAGCAGATGCTGAGCTGTGATCAGGAGGATAAAGATTTGCAGCTGTTTCTTGCAGATCCGATACTTGATGCAGACCTTAAGCTAATCGACGTCTGAAAGAGGCTGCCGGAATTTGAGGAAACGCTTGAACTCATAAACAGCGCAGCTGATGTTGCCGTCCATGATTTTGGGGCGTCGCCAAGTGGCAAGGCACAGGGTTTTGGTCCCTGCACTCGGAGGTTCGAGTCCTCCCGCCCCAGCCATATATTCAATAAAATACATAACTAGGACGAGTTGGATCCAGACTGGTTAAAACCACGAAGATCACGAAGAGCACCAAGAATGACATTCAAACAAAGACTTTTAAAGTCTTCGTGAACTTCGTGTCCTTCGTGGTGCAAAAAGCTAGCGACAAAAGTCACAAAAAGTAATTTTAATCCTATAAAAAAATTAACCATTGATAACGGTAGGCTAAATGGAAGGTATATCGATCTTCGCGGGAAATTCGAACCCTGCTCTGGCAAATAAAATATGCGATTATCTGAACCTGTCTCTGGGTAATGCTCAGGTGAAAACCTTTAGTGACGGTGAGCTCCAAATTGAAATCGATGAAAACGTTCGATCCAAGGATGTTTTTGTGATTCAATCCACCTGCGCACCGGTAAACGACAACCTGGTTGAGTTACTGTTAATGATTGACGCGCTGAAGCGATCTTCGGCCAGAAGAATTACTGCGGTGATGCCGTATTTCGGCTATGCCAGGCAGGATAAGAAGGTCGCTCCCCGGGTTCCCATCAGCGCCAAACTGGTTGCGGATATGGTGACCGTTGCCGGTGCAAATCGAGTTATCACCATGGACCTGCACGCCGGTCAGATTCAGGGTTTTTTTGATATTCCCGTGGACAACATTTTTGCGGCACCGCTGTTGATCGAATACATCCGCAACAATTTTAATGATAATCTTGTCATTGTTTCACCGGATGCCGGCGGGGTTGAAAGGGCCCGGGCGTTTGCCAAGCGGTTGAATGCGGATCTGGCAATAATTGATAAACGGAGGTCTGCTCCCAACCAGGCCAAAGCGATGGCGGTCATTGGCGATGTGAAAGATAAGGTGGTGGTCATCCTCGATGATATGGCTGATACGGCCGGCACATTAACTGAAGCGGTGCATGCCCTTAAAGCGGAAGGGGCCAGAGAAATTCATGCCTGCTGTGCCCATGCGGTTCTTTCCGGACCGGCAATTGAACGGATTACCGCTTCGGAAATGAAAAGCCTGGTAGTTACCGACACCATTCCATTGAGGGAAAATGCCGCCGCTTGTGGCAAAATCGTTGTTATTTCGATTTCAGAACTAGTAGGTGAGGCGATCATCCGCAGTTATCGAGGCGATTCGGTAACCTCTTTATTCGTTTAGAGTCTTAATTGTGAATTCTTTGCATTTTGTGCAAAAACATTTTCGCCACCAAGACACTAAAACACAAAGTTTAATTTTTACAAACAATTTTGTTTTGTGTCTTTGTGCCTTGGTGGCCATTTTTCCGGTTTATCCGGGTTAGGGGAGGATAATTCATTGGAACAGATTGATTTAAAAGCACAGATCAGAAAAACAGTCGGAAACGGCCCTGCACGGTCATTGCGGAGCGAAGGCAAGACACCGGCGGTGCTTTACGGGCCGAAAACGGATTCGGTTTTGCTTTCTATTGATACCAAGGATTTCGAACAAATTTTAAAAGAAGCAAGTGTCGGGTCGGTTTTGTTGAATTTGCAGATTCAAAACGGCAAGACCTCTATCCGGTCCGCTATGATTAAGGAACTGCAAACCCACCCGGTAACCGGAAAATTTCTGCATGTGGATTTCTATGAAGTCGATATGCAAAAGAAGATTACCGCCAAAGTTCCGGTGGTTGCCAAAGGCAAATCAGTGGGGGTGGAAGTCGGCGGGCTGTTGCAATACGTCCGCAGAGAACTCGAAGTCCTTTGCCTTCCGACCGCAATTCCTGAGGCCATTGAAGTGGATATTACCGACCTTAACATCGGTGACTCGATTCATGTGGAGGATATTTCACTATCGGGCGATGTTGAGATTCCAGCCGATGTAAATTTTACGGTTGTAACGGTACTGGCACCGAAGGTTGAAGAAGAAGTCGTCGAAGAAGAAGAGCTTGAAGAAGGCGAAGAGTTAGAAGAAGGTGAAGAAGCTGCAGAGGAGGATGCTGGTCAAGAAGCACCTTCGGAAGAAGCCAAAGAAGACTAAGCTACCCGGCAGGCTGGAGAGCCCGCCCCGCAACTCAATTAGCATTGATGTGGCGCCGGCTTTGCGGCCTGCTGCATAATCGGCCTTGGGACTAGAGGATACGAACTGATTGCACAAAAGCGTACGCGCCTGATTGTCGGGCTTGGAAATCCCGGCATTCAATACGAACACACACGGCACAACGCCGGGTTCATGGTGGTGGATAGGCTCGCCGGGGACTTCGGTATTTCTTTAAGCAAAAACAAGTTTGACGTCCGCTACGGCCGCGGAACCCTTAAAGACCATGACGTGATGCTGGCCAATCCGATGGCCTTTATGAATCGCAGCGGCCCGCCGGTTCAAAAATTGGCCGCATATTTCAAAATACCAAGCGAGAATATGGTGGTCATTCACGACGACATCGATCTTGCTTTCGGAAGTTTAAAAATAAAAGAGAAAGGAGGGCATGGGGGGCACAAAGGTCTAGAATCGATTATCAATGCTGTTGGCGAAGACGAATTTGTGCGTCTGCGAATCGGCGTTGGGCGTTCCGAGACGGAAAGCAGTGTTTCAAATCATGTTCTGGGACCATTCAGCGATGCTGAATCCAAGCTTTTGGACTCGATTTTAAATCGGGCGCGGGATGCGGTGGTAACGATTCTTACTGAAGGTACCAAAGTCGGAATGAATCGGTTTAACAAAAAAGAATTGTGATTAAAGGCTAAACGTTAACATTTCAAATGGAGGAGAGGATGAATTACTTACCGTTAATTTGTACACTGGTTGGTGCCGCAGGTGTGCTGTTTTCCATCATCATTGCGGTTATCGTTAAAGGCGCACCAGCCGGAAATGAAAAGATGCAGGAAATTGCCAATGCCATCAAGGAAGGCGCCATCGCCTATCTGAATCGGCAGATGAAGAGCATGGGGATTGCCGGTCTGGTAATTTTTGTAATCATCATTGCTACGCTGGGGGTAAAAACAGCTATCGGTTTCTTGCTCGGGGCAATCACTTCTTTTCTGGCGGGATACATCGGCATGCGCGTGTCCGTAATTGCCAATGTGCGCACCGCAGAAGCTGCCAAAGGGGGCCTGTCCAAAGGCCTGTCCATGGCCTTTAAAGGTGGTGCGGTAACCGGAATGATCGTCGCCGGCCTGGCCCTTGCAGCTGTTGCCGGATACTATACCATTTTGATCTCAATGGGTACATCCAGCAGAGATGCGGTGATTGCGCTGGTGGCCCTCGGTTTTGGCGGGAGCCTTATTTCTATCTTTGCCCGTCTGGGCGGCGGAATTTTTACCAAAGGGGCGGATGTCGGTGCCGACCTCGTCGGCAAGCTTGAAGCCGGAATCCCGGAAGACGATCCCAGAAACCCGGCGACTATCGCCGACAATGTCGGCGATAACGTGGGCGACTGTGCCGGTATGGCAGCCGACCTCTTTGAAACTTACGCCATTACGGCAGTGGCAGCCATGCTGCTGGGTAATCTTATTTTCCCGCAGATTGCAATCGCGACGGAATTTCCCCTGGTACTTGGGGCCATTTCGATCGTTGCATCCATGATCGCTGTTTTTTTTGTCAGACTGGGCAAAGGCGAATACATCATGGGCGCCCTCTACAAGGGAATGTTCGGTTCTGCTATCCTGGCGGGTATTGCATTTTTCTTTGCCACCCGGCAGCTGATGGGCGGAATTCCTGAAATATCAATGATGTCAATATATTACTCTACTCTGGTGGGCCTCGTGCTTACCGTTTTGATCGTGATCATCACGGAATACTACACCGGTATTTACGGACCGGTAAAGGCTGTGGCCAATGCATCCACCACCGGACACGGCACCAATATTATCGCCGGCCTCGGGGTCAGCATGCAGTCCACCGCCGCGCCGGTGCTGGCCATCTGCGCAGCAATCGGTGCTGCCTATTATTTTGCCGGGATTTACGGCATTGCCATGGCGGCCATGTCCATGCTCTCCATGACAGGGATGGTGATTGCCATTGATGCTTACGGTCCGATTACCGACAATGCCGGCGGCATTGCTGAAATGGCGAAAATGGATGAAAGTGTCCGCGCGGTCACCGATCCGCTGGATGCGGTCGGAAATACCACCAAGGCCGTGACCAAGGGCTATGCCATCAGTTCAGCCGCCCTGGCGGCTCTGGTGCTGTTTTCCGCTTATACCCAGGAATTTGTCCTGCATGGCGGGAGCGGGGAGATGAGTTTTGACCTGACCAATGTGAAAGTGATCATCGGCCTGTTTATCGGCGGACTATTGCCGTATCTTTTTGCTTCGATTGCCATGAACGCCGTGGGTAAAGCCGGCGGGGCGATCGTGGAAGAGGTCAGACGTCAGTTCCGTGAAATTCCCGGTATAATGGAAGGCACTGCCAAACCGGATTACAAAAGATGCGTTGACATCGTTACCAAGTTCGCTTTAAAAGAAATGCTCGTTCCGGCGCTGCTGCCGGTTGTCGCACCGGTGCTGGTCGGATTTCTGCTGGGCAAAATTGCCTTGGGCGGTCTGCTGATCGGCAGTATTATTACCGGTGTATTTATTGCGATTTCCATGACCACCGGTGGAGCAGCCTGGGACAATGCCAAAAAATACATCGAAGACGGTCATTTGGGCGGCAAAGGCAGCGACGCGCACAAAGCGGCGGTTACCGGCGATACCGTCGGCGACCCGTACAAGGATACCGCCGGACCTGCTGTGAACCCCATGATTAAAATATTAAATGTTGTTGCTTTACTGCTGGTACCGTTCTTGCTGTAAGCTCTTGAATTTTACCGGCTGAGTAAACTGATAGGGTTGGCGCCGTTGGCGCCGACCCTTTTCTGTTGATTGTTGACCAAAGGTATGCTATGAAATCTATTAAAAATGGTGGCTTTGCCCCTTTTTCTTAAAAATTTGCGTTTAGCGGTGGAGATATGATAAAAAAAAAGGCCAAGGACAGTGTAAAAACCAATAAATCAAAGATACGTACGTTTCAAGTGGGGGATCTTGCCGTCTATCCGGCCCACGGCGTCGGTGAGATTAAGGCGATCGAGAGCCGGGTTGTCAGCGGGGAAAAACACGATTTTTACATCATGAAGATCATTGAAAACGGTATGACGATCATGATACCCACCAATAATGTAGAATCCGTGGGATTAAGGGACGTTATCAATAAAAAAGAGATACCCAAAGTGTATGCGGTGATGAAATTCAGGAAAGAGGCGATGGCCGACAATCAGACTTGGAATCGTCGCTATCGCGAATATATGGACAAAATTAAAACCGGCTCGCTTTATGATGTCGCCGAGGTATTTAGAGACCTGTTTCTGCTCAAACTCACCAAAGATCTATCGTTCGGCGAGCGCAAGCTTTATGACACCGCTCAGATTCTTTTAGTCAGAGAACTCTCAACGGCCAAAAAGACCGACGAAGATACCATACTTACTGAGATCGAGTCTCTTTTTGTTTCGGAAGAAGCCGAAAACTAACCCACCTTTCATTGTTCGTATCCATGCCCGCCAACGGTGCATTTAGCATTCGAGTCAAACCATCCGATGAAGACAAACGGTTGGATGTGCTGGTGGCCTCATTCCTTTCAGATTGCACGCGAACATTTGTGGCCGGCTTGATTAGCTCGGAACACATCCGTGTGGATGGTCAACCTAAAAAACCCGGTTATCGGGTAAAATCCGGCCAAAGAATCTCGGGCGTTATTCCGCCGCCGGTTCCGGTTGAATTTAAGCCGGAACCCATCCCGATTGATATTCTATATGAAGACGACCACGTCATTGTGGTCAACAAACAACCGGGGCTGGTGGTGCATCCGGCTCCGGGGCATTTTAGCGGAACACTGGTGAACGGCCTGCTTTATCATTGTCCTGATCTTGGCGGAATCGGCGGAGAACTGCGACCGGGTATTGTCCACCGACTGGATAAAGACACATCGGGCTCGATGATTGTTGCCAAAAACGATGCGGCCCACACCCATCTGTCACGGCAATTTAAATCCCGTAAAATTCAAAAGCGATATCTGGCTCTGGTTCACGGTAATGTCAAAAAAGCGACCGGAAGCATTAAGCTGCCCGTCGGTCGCCATCCGGTGGATCGCAAGCGAATGTCAACTGTCAGCCCCAGGGGTCGGGCGGCAGAAACAGATTGGCGGGTTAAAGAGCAATTTCAGGGGTTCACACTTTTAGAAGTGGATTTAAAGACCGGGCGGACCCATCAGATTCGAGTCCACTGTGCCGCGCTGCATCATCCCATTGTTGGGGATAAGATTTATCGGCCCCGCAAACTGGAAAAAACCATTGCCAGAGACCATCAGCAATCCGATAAGATCTTGCAGCTATTAAAATCGGTTAACCGGCAGATGTTGCATGCCTGGCGCCTGAGTTTTACCCATCCTGAAACCGGTAAGATGATGTCATTTGAGTCGCCGTTACCGGAGGATATGGCACAACTCATTAAAAAAATACGTTCGTTAGGTTCAAAGGTTCAGGGTTCATAGGTTCAGAGGTTCAAGGATAAAGGCCTAAAGGCCGGTTTCATTAGTTCAATTGGTTCAGTTAATTAACTAACGTGGTTATCCAGAAAGAACAAGTGGTATTGAATGCGGGAGCGGCTTCCAGCCGCGACAGTTGAATTCGCGGCTGGAAGCCGCTCCCACAGAGAGTTTATCTAATGGTAACTTGGACTTTCAAGATAAGCAGGTTAACTAATTAAACTAATTTAACCAATAAAACTGATTAAACCAATCCAACAAGAAAGAAACCTTTGAACCTCTGAACGCTGAACCCAGGAACCTTTATTTTTTAGGCCTGTATAATCAAATACGCCAGATAACCCATGTAACAAGTCAGCAGCATCGCACCGCCTTTGCGGTTCACGGTATAGGTTCGGCGCATAAGCAGCCATGGCAGAAAACTGGTAAACAACATGACCAGATAATCGATCCACAGTCCGCTTTCAAAAAACCCGCCGGGAATCGAAATCGGTCGAACCAGAGATGCGACTCCCAGCACGCTCATAATGTTAAAGACGTTGCTGCCCACCAGATTGCCGATGCTGATGTCCATTTCGCCCCGCATGGCGGCGACCACCGATGTGGCCAGCTCAGGTAAAGATGTACCGAACGCGACGATGGTCAGGCCGATAAATTTTTCACTGACCCCCAATTGGGTCATAATATAAACGGCGCTTTCCACCACCATCTGGGCACCGCCCACCACGCCGGCAATGCCGACGACAACCAGCAGAATCTGTTTGGATCTGGAGGCAATATAACCAATTTCCTCCAATTCAGATTCGATCGCGCCGGGCATTTCGCCGCCGGCCGCATCCCGGGTTTCTTTTTTGGCCAGATAGTAATTCATAAAGGTATAGGCGATAATGCCGGCAAAAAGGGTGGCGCCTTCGATTCGGCCCAGTGTGCTATTGAAAGAAAGAACCAGCAAATAAAGCGAAATCCCCAGCATGATGGGAATGTCGCGTCTGATGACCGAGGGGTCGCTTTTTATCGGATTAAACAGGGCCGACAATCCAAGAACCAGTGCGATGTTGCAGATATTACTACCCACAACGTTGCCAACGGCAATCATGCTCTTGCCTTTAATGGACGAAATCAGGCTCACCACCAATTCGGGGGCCGAAGTGCCGAAAGCCACAACGGTAAGACCGATGACAATCGGTGTAACCCCGAGGCTGCGCGCCAGGCTGGACGAACCTTTGACGAGCCATTCCGCGCCGAAGTAAAGCAGCACAAAACCCACCAGGCATACCACGATGTAAAGCAACATAGTTTTAAACTCCTTTCAGAACCCACAATCATCTGCAGCAAATATCGACCTTCATACAGCGCCGGATTGTAAATGAAGAAATTAGCTCTAAAGCTCTTTTGTCTGCTGACCGTTGTCCGTCATGGAAGCTAAAATGCAAACTCAGAAACACACGCGGAATGGTGCTTCGAGAGAGATTAGAGGCCGTTTCAAAGTTCAAATTGTTTGAATTTTTAAAGGAGAGATAATAGGCGAGACATGCCTGTGTGTCAAGGATATATCCATTATTTGACAACGTTCTGAATTTATTATTAAAAAATATTTTCCGGGTTCTGATCAAGGTATCGATTTTCGAAAATGAATATAACTTGCTGAAATTATATTGTTATCTTATAGCAGGCCGACATCATGTTTTTATCTGTCAATTCTCCCGGATCTGCCCAAATCGTAATTTTCCTTGCATTTCTATAATACTTTATGTACTAGAACGTTAATTTTTTGTGAGGAGACAGAGCGAAAGCAAGTTTATGTCTAAAATTATTGGGTTGAAAGGAGGTGGAGCGCAGGGCATTTTTGGATTAAGCTAAGAAGTTAAAAATACTATTGAACAGAGTTTGATGCTCAGTTGAGAATGTTTGCACGTAATCTGATTATCTTAAATCTAAGAAGAAGGAGGCAGATAAAATGAGTAACGGAAATGACAGAACCCCAGTGCTGCAAAACGAAGATTGGTGGGCCTGTTTTATCGGCTGGTTCATCCTGCTGCTGGCGCTCTGGGGTGTGCTACCGCATACGCCCAAAATCGGTACATGGACAAGTCTATCAGCGGCCTTTCCGAAGGGGTGGTCCACCCTGGGGACATCTATCCTGCTTTGCATCAGCATGGGGGTTCTTACGTTGATCGGTGGCGTTTTTATGAAATTTGATTTGAAGCGTTACGTACCGGGCTTTCTCGTTCTTTTTGCCCTTACGTTTATCTCTATGGTGATATCAAAACAGGCTTTTATTAAAAAGTGGGGCATCTCCTACGTTTTGTTCGCCCTGGCTTTCGGCCTGATTATCAGCAATATATTCAAGGTACCCAAGATCCTTAAAGCAGCCGGGCAGACGGAGTTTTTTATTAAAATCGGTCTGGTCTGTATGGGTGCCACCATCATGTTTTCGG
>Ga0255055_10000666_pt1 | contig 26053 bp, 21 predicted proteins | sample JV7_2_27_MG_FD_188633 | JGI IMG/M metagenome (GOLD analysis project Ga0255055, IMG submission 188633) | Seawater microbial communities from Jervis Inlet, British Columbia, Canada - JV7_2_27 | ecosystem: Environmental > Aquatic > Marine > Inlet | place: Canada: British Columbia | collected...
GCCAGACAACGGCATTGTTGAAGGGCTTGCCCGTATTTTTGTCCCAGATAACCGTGGTCTCCCGTTGATTGGTAATACCGATGGCCACCAGATCAGATCCGCTAAGACCGGATTTTTCCAAGGCACCACAGATGACATCGCGGGTGTTTTGCCAGATCTCAACAGGATTGTGTTCTACCCATCCAGGCTGTGGAAAAATCTGTTCATGCTCTTTCTGGTCGACAGCGACGATCTGCCCGCTAGGGTCAAAAATGATAAACCGGTTGCTGGTTGTGCCCTGATCCAAAGCTCCCACATAGTCGGCCATGCTTCATTCTCCATAGATATCAAGGGGTTAAAGCATCAACTTTAGCCCCTCGAAGGTTCAACTGCAATTCGTGCGCGCGGCGCAGAAAGGCTTTGCGTTATGCTAAAATTTCCAAAGCTTGCTGGCCGGCGCGTACGATCGTTTGTATCACTGCAAAACAAATCCGATAACAGTGATGCTGTTATTTCACGCGCCCTTCGATATCTGCTTTACGCACATCACCGACCTTAAGTGGGGAGGCGATGTCTTTATAAACGGTGAGAGAAGGGTAATTGATGAATTGCTGCTAGACCGTGGCCACACTGCTTCAATAATCAATTTTAACGATTGAAAAAGCTCGTTTCGAGCATAGTTTAGCTAGCATTGTTAAATTTTTTTTTCAAGTCAAAATTTGGTCAAGATAAACCATAATGTTAGAATCTAAAAATTTTATGTGGAAAAATGCAAAGCGGATGTGTTATGCACTGAAAATTAATATGATGCTCTTTTCAGCTGAATATTTCATCAAGGAGGACAGAACTGAATACACAGGTGCTCATTATCGGTGGAGGGGCGACGGGCACAGGCATCGCGCGGGATTTAGCTTTGCGTGGTGTCCGATGCATACTTGCGGAACAAGGTGATATCAATGCCGGGACCTCCGGTGCCAATCATGGTCTGCTGCACAGCGGCGCCCGCTATGTCTCATCTGATCAGGGCAGTGCCATAGAATGCCGAGAAGAAGGGCAGCTTTTAAAACGACTGGCGCCTCAATGTATTGAAGACTCCGGTGGTTTGTTCATAGCGGTAGAAGGAGATGATGAAAAGTTCGTGGCTGATTTTCCGCATTTGTGTTCGCAGTGTGAGATTCCCTTGAAAGAATTGGATGTGAAGGAGGCCCGCGAACTCGAACCGGCTCTTTCCGATAAATTGATTGCGGCTTATGGGGTCAAAGATGCCTCGATTGATCCATTTAAACTATCTTTAGAAAATATTGCTCAGGCGCAGGAACTGGGCTGTACTTTGCTACGTTTTACCAAAGTAATTGGGTTTGATAAAAAAAAGAAAAAAATCCAGGCCACGCGTCTGCAGGACATTATCACCGGTGAAGAAATCATTATCGAGGCGGAGCATGTGATTAACGCCACCGGTGCCTGGGCCGGTGAAATTGCCGCTCTGGCCGGCGTGGAAATTGACATTATCTGTTCTAAAGGCAGTCTCTTGGTCACCCACAACAGGATTACGGATCTGGTGGTGAACCGCCTGCGCGCTTCAGCCAATGCAGACATCCTGGTGCCGGGCGGCACGGTGTCCATTCTGGGGACCACCTCCATTCGCATCGAAAATTTGAATCAGGTTTATCCCACCGTTGAAGAGGTGGATGCAATGGTGGGTGAAGCTGTTAAGATGATCCCGGCCCTGGAAACCGTGCGATACATTCGCGCCTTCGCTGGCGTTAGACCGCTGATCGGTTCACGCTCTTCATCCGACGACCGTAGTGTCAGCCGCAGCTTTGCACTGATGGATCATACAGAAGACGGCCTTGAGAATTTTTCAAGCATTTCCGGTGGCAAGCTGACCACCTACCGCCTGATGGCGGAAAAAACAGCCGATCTGGTATGTGGCCACTTGGGTGTTTCCAAACCCTGTCTTACAAGAACAGAACCGCTGCCGGAAACTCAACCCGGTAAATGGACCCAACCCGGATTGGCGCCCAAATTGTGGATGCAAAAACATGAGCCGGAAGACATATTGCTTTGCGAATGTGAAATGGTGCCCAAAAGCGTGGTGGATTCGATCGTTGAGTCCATTCGTAAACAGGACGGTCAACCGGACCTCAAGGCCATCGCGCTGCGCAGCCGAATCGGCAAAGGTGCCTGTCAGGGTACATTTTGCGGTGTTCGCGTGAGCGCTTATTTGTTTGATCAGGGTGAGCTGACGTTCGATCAGTGCCTATCCGGCCTCAGGGAATTTCTCGGCAAACGCTGGCATGGGCAATACCCGACCCTCTGGGACAAACAGCTGGTGCAGTCAGAACTCATGGAAGCGTTGTATTGCGGACTTTTTGGATTGGAACTGTAAAGGTGCCCCTAAGCGCACTGAATGCATTCGATAAAAATGGTTGGAGTGACATAATCTATTGAGTTTACAACATAAAATTCTAATATCGAATTTCGAAATACGAAACAATTTCGAATAACAAAAATTCAAAATTAAAAACAACAAGAAATTTCTTATTCTGCATTCAAAGAGCAATGCACTTTTCCAAGCGTTTGGAAATTAGGTCATTTGATATTCGGATTTGTTTCGTGCTTCGGATTTCGGATTTAATTGGCAAAGGTAACATACAATTTAAATCATCAATGTTGAAAATGTTCTTGTATGATTTCTGACTTAAGACCCCTCAAATGTGATCTTTGTGTGATCGGCACTGGCCTGGCAGGTATGGCGGCGACCCTTTTTGCCGCCAATAGAGGATTGTCCGTCGTCCAAATGGGACATACCGGCGAAATTATTTTTGCGAGCGGTTTGCTGGACCTGCTGAGCGTGCATCCGGTGAGTGAAAAACGGTCCTGGAGCGAGCCCTGGGCCGCGATAGATGCACTGGTGCGGGACAACCCCCAGCATCCCTATGCGCGTCTAAAAAAAGAAGATATCAAAGCCGCTTTTAATGAAATCCTGTCCTTTTTAGAGGAAAGCGGTCTAACCTACCACAGAAACATAGATCATAACAGCGGGGTGCTGACTTCGCTGGGCACCATAAAATCCACATACGCTGTCCCGCATACTATGTGGAACGGGGTCAGGGCTCTAAAAGAAAAACCGGCCGGCCTGATTATTGATATTCGGGGCTTAAAGGGTTTCAGCGCTCGCCAGATTGTAGCCGCCTTACACGCTGGATGGTCTAATTTACGTTGCGCCCGGATCTCATTTCCGGATAGCGACCATTTGAACGAAGTGTATACGGAACATATGGCCAATGCATTGCTGCTGCCGCGCAATCGGGAAAAGTTTGCTCAGATCGTGGCCCCCCATGTAAAAAAATCTGAAATCATAGGGCTGCCGGCTATTTTAGGGCTGTATCGAACGCATGAGGTGATAGCCCATCTTGAGGAGAGTATCGGCGTACCTATTTTTGAAATTCCCACCATTCCGCCTTCGGTTCCCGGGCTGCGTCTTAAGGAAGCGTTTGAAAGGGGCCTGCGCTTGAGAGACGTTCAATACTTTTCTTTAACCCGGGCGTTAAAGGTGCGCCAAAAGGGTGATGGCCAATTTGAAACCCAAATCGGCCGTGACGATGTCGAGCACATCGTTCACTCCCGAAGTGTTATTCTGGCTAGCGGCCGATTTATCGGAGGCGGCTTGCAGGCCGACCGAAAATGTATTCGCGAAACGATCTTTGATTTGCCGGTTTACCAGCCCGACAACAGACGTGATTGGCATCACCGAGATTTTTTAGATCCGCGGGGCCATTTAATCAATCAGGCCGGTCTGGAAATTGATGACGCCTTTCGTCCCCTGGATGATTCGGGTGACCCGGCTTTTGAAACACTTTTTGCCGCCGGGTCCATACTGGCCCACAATGACTGGAAGCGCCTGAAATGCGGTGCCGGCCTTGCCATCGCCACCGCCTTCGGGGCGGTTAACTCTTTTATCCGGCTATGTCGGTGATTTGTTTCAATGCGTCCACCGTGCCAGGGCAGGGAAAGGTGCCCCTGCCGGCTCAGGCCGCAAAACGACAACTCAGGGCCCCAGAAGGACCATTCAGGCCGTAAAACGACAAGTCGTGCAGCAATACACCAAAATTTCATATTTCATCTGGGCATCCACAAATTTTATATGCTCACCAAATTACGTATAGAGGCACGAAGTCTAACGTTTTGGCGCGCCAAAAAATTGTGAGATTAGTATAACCTATCTATCATGGAATTAGACACGCATTGAAAATAGAGGAAGGCTCGCAGTCTATGTCAATCAAGCGCAGTATTTGATGGTCACTTATAATTAAATTTTTAAAATCCAAGTGCCTGTCCGTCTTTTCTCGGATCAGAGGCTGCGCAGTAACCATCTTCTAAACAGAAAATCAGCTGGGCTCCTCCAAATCCTCCTAAAAGAAAGGTTGGCGCTTTTGACAGTATGTTGTGGCCTCTTTTTTTCAATTCCTTGATGACATCGGGAGAAAAACCGGCTTCGAGACTGATACTGAAATCGTGATTTACGATCCAACGCGGTGCATCGCATGCTGCCTGTGGATTTTGACCATAATCAAAAATCCTAACCATCATTTGAACGTGTCCCTGGGATTGCATATGCCCACCCATGACTCCGAAACTCATCAAAGGTCGGTCATTTTGCGTTACGAATCCCGGTATAATAGTATGGTAAGGGCGCTTACCGCCATCCACACAGTTCGGATGTCCCTCTTCCAGGACAAATCCACAGCCCCGATTTTGCAGACTGATTCCGGTACCTGGAATCACAATTCCCGCTCCAAAGCCCATATAATTCGATTGGATGAACGACACCATCATACCGTTTTTATCGCCGGCAGTGAGGTACACTGTACCGCAATCCTTTGGAATCGTGGAGACAGGGTGAGTTATGCGATTCATTCTTATTTCCTGTGCTCGTTTTGTTAAAAAATCCTCCTTCAGAAAGTCAGAAGGACTTGCCAGCATATAACTAGGATCGGCTATGTGACGGTGGGCTTCGGCAAAAGCAATTTTCATAGCCTCGATCTGTAAGTGGACACCATCTGCCGAATCGATCGGATACTTTTGCATATCGAAATTACGCAGAATACCTAACGCAATCAAGGAGGCAAGCCCCTGTCCATTGGGTGGAATTTCATGTAGATACTTTCCCCGATAATCAATTGAAATCGGTTCAACCCATTCAGAGTCGTGGCTTTCCAAATCCGCCAGGGTTATGGCGCCGCCGTTTGTCCTAGCACATTGTACGATTCGTTTAGCCAGATCGCCCCGATAGAAAGATTCACCGTGGCTTTCAGCAATTGCAGTTAGCGACATAGCCTGGTCAGGACAACAAAACAGTTCGCCCGCACGGGGTGCCTCCCCCCTCGGCAAGAACGTCTTGCCAAACTCCGGAAAATTCAGGTATATCTTCTGAACATCAGACCAGCGCGCGGCGGTTATTGGTGAAACCATAAAGCCGTCCTTGGCATATTCAATGGCAGGAGCAAACAGGTCAGCAAAGGGCAAATTGCCAAACCTTTCCGAAAGTTTCACCCAGGCATCAACCGCACCAGGCACAGTGACCGCATCCCAGCCGAGCAGTGGCATTTCTTTTAGCATTGTGAAGCGTTTATAAGTCCAGGCCTTAGGTGATTTCCCTGAACCATTCAACCCCAATAATTTGCCTCTGTTCCAAACAAGTGCAAACGCGTCGCTTCCAATGCCGTTGCTGGTCGGTTCAACCACTGTCAACGCAATAGCAGTTGCAAGGGCAGCGTCTACGGCATTTCCCCCCTTAACCAGCATTTGTAGACCGGCCTGAGCTGCTAAAGGTTGTGAGGTAGCCACAACATTTCGAGCAAATATCGGCATCCGTTGAGATAGATGCGGAAATTTCCATGATATCTTCATTTCTATTTCTCAGATTGAAGAAGTGAAGTCTTAACTTGAGCTTAATGATTTATTTCAACAAATTATAATAAAGGTCGGAGAAACAAACTGAGATTTCTTTAAAACCTCATACCGAAATCCTGCAGTGCACGATGCGGCAATGATCTTAGACTCTTTCCCGTGATGTGAATTTTTGCTGGATGAGGGAATCCATATTTCTGATTTATTGATTTTCAGTGAATACAAATAACCCGATAAAGGTTCACCTCAATCAATTCCTAACAAGTGGCAAGGATTTTTACATAGCATTATCTGGATTTCTTCCTCATTTATTCCATTTACTAATAACTCTTTAACGAACCGCTTGAGACCCTCTGTAGGAATCTCATGGTTAGCCTGGCCAAAATCAGTTACAAGGACACAATTTTCAGCCCCAAGGTTGCGTATGCTATCTGCAATTTGTTTTATCGTCAGTTCGCCCCAGCCTGGCATTGTTGTAATCAAACACTTCTCAAGAATACCACCATGTCTAATCATTTCCTTTTGATCTTCCTCTGAAATAGCACTAACCTTATCATCAGGATGAGTAACAAGTATCCTTTTTATGCCAATAGCTGCGGCTTCTCTTACCAAAACCATGGCTTCAAAATTTGAAACATGGCCCGTAGCCAGAATAGCGCCACTTGTTGCCATTACTTCCAAGATTTCATGGACTTCCGGCTTCAGATTTCCGTTCTCACATATGGTCAGGCCTATGCCCTCTTGGCGAAGAGCAGTTCTTACTTTTTGCGCTTTAAAATCGCTTGCTCCATAATAGGCAAGGTGGTTAGCTTCAGAAAGGGTAGGCATCCAGATAATCTTTGCACCGGCTTTTACAGCAAGGTCAACAGCATCAACATTAAGCCCGCCTACATATTTATTCAGTACTAAGCCTCCGAAGACATGGATTCCAGATACTCTTTTAGCCACTCCCGCTGCTGCGAAGAAAGTCGGGCTGAAATGGTTTTTGATAACAACGCCGGCCATTTTTTCCATCTTCGCATTTTCCGCCAACTCGATCTGATCTACAGATCGTGAGTATAGGTCAGGGCCACAATGGGTGTGCAGGTCTATCCCACCTTTTAGAATATATTCTTTGTCGTGCATTTTATGCTCCCTATGCCAATACCGGCCTTTTCTGTGAATCTATTCAGATAATCTTTATTATGGGTTAAAGAAGATCTAACTCTACTAAAGCGTCTTTTAATGCGTCTCTTTCTCTTTGATTCAACTTAGGCAACGGCTCTCTTACAGGACCTCCAGGAAGGCCCAACATCTCCAAAGCTTCTTTACATGGAGATACATAACCTGGGTCGTATTCAACTAAGTGACTTAGAGTTTGAATCTTCATGCTAAGTGCAGATGCTTCTTTATGGTTTCCGCTTCGAACAAGATCATATATTTGAACCATATGTTTAGGTATTACACAAGCTGCAGTAGAAAATATGCCTTTTCCTCCAATGCACATGGTGGCATAGAATTGGCTGTCAATTCCAGTGCATAGGGAAATCTTTTCCTCACAGAGCCTAATTACTTCGACTAACTGGCCCAAATCTGGGTTACTCTGTTTAAGCCCGATAACCTTTTTTAGATCGGCGATTTTCTGTATCAATGTAGGATCTAGGCCATTCCCTGTGTAAAGTGGATTGTTATAAACCACTATAGGAACATCTATGCTTTCTGATAACAATTCATAAAATCTATAGAGTGACTCATCAGGTAGCTTGAAGTAATAAGGAGGAGTTAAAATCACCGCATCTGCCCCGGCTTCTATAGCATCTACTGACAGCACTTGTGTTTCTTTGACACTACAGGCTACTGTCCCGGCAATAACAGGTATGTTTCCTTTCACTTCTTTTACAACGGTTTCGGTGACTATTTTTTTCTCGTCTCTCATAAGATGAGGAAACTCACCGGTGCCCCCCGTAGTCATTATTCCGTGGACACCACTATCTAAAAGATACCGAGAGAGGCGTTTGAGCCCATCCTTGTCGAGTTCACCATCTTCTTTGAAGGGGGTGGCAATAGCGGGGATTATTCCTTTCAAATCTTTACTTTGCATTATTTACCTCCTTTTAATAATTATAATTTAGCTGTCTTCTTCCTACTTACCTTTGTGAAATTCGAATATTTGGAGTTCGAACATATCAAATAAGACCCAACCGTCCTTGTAGAAACAACTTAAGGCCTTAATTTTTAACAGAATCGGACCCCAAAGCGTACAGTATTATGGTGCCCTTTCTCTATCACTCCAAACAATCACTGCAAAGCTCACAAATGGAATTGCTTGAGTCAAGTTCTGGAAATTCGGGAACTCGTTAAAGAATAAAAATCAGGAAACAATTTTTTTTTCCTTCCTTTTCATTTTTTGCGCAATCCTATGAAGTTCATTTGTCTTTCCCAACAGATTAGTGGAACATCATTGTTGGAAGAAAAAGAGCGATTTGGGGAAAAATCGTTATCAATATCACCATAAATATTATTGATATGAGAAAAGGGGCAGTGCCACGGAATATTTTTTCTATAGGAATATCGGGAGCCACTCCGGCAACGGTAAATATATTGAGTCCTACTGGTGGTGTGATGAGGCCTGCCTCCATTACTAGCACAGCAATAACGCCAAACCAGATGGGATTAAAGCCGAGTTCCACTATCACCGGGAATATGACCGGCATTGTCAATACCAACATTGATAAGACATCCATAAAACAACCCAAAAACAGATATAATAAAATTATTATCGCGTGAATCATGTATGGGGAAGTCTCAAGACCACCTACCCAACTCGCAACTTTCATCGGGATAGTGGACAGCGCCAGAAAGTAACTGAAAATGACAGCTCCGATTACAAGAAATTGGACCATTGCCGCAAGGCGAGCAGCTTCCAGCAAAGCCCCCGTCAGATTCTTCCAGTTCAATTTCCTTTTAATCAGGGCGACCACAAACAACGCGGTAGCACCTATTGCCCCTGCTTCTGTGGGGGTAAAAAAGCCCCTATATATGCCCCCCATGACCAACAGGAATATCCCCAGCGGTTCCCAAATGCCGGTGAATGCTCTTATTTTCTCTCTCAGGCTTACCGGTTCAGGGTTTCCTGGAGCTAAATCCGGATTGATCTTCACTCTGATGACAACGATCATAATATAAGCAAATGCCAGAATTAGCCCAGGAACCATACCAGCAACCAAAAGCGCCCCAATGGACTGCTCTGTTAGAATCCCATAAACCACAAACCCTATACTCGGAGGGATCAGAAAACCCAGCGTTCCACCGGCAGCAATACACCCTGTAGCGAGGCTCTGGTCATATTCAAACCGCCGCATTTGTGGAAGAGCAATTTTTCCCATGGCCGCCGCTGTAGCTACGGAAGACCCGGAAACGGCGGCAAAACCTGCACAGGCGGCAATCGTTGTGACCCCCAGCCCTCCGGGAAGCTTCCGAAACCACTTGTCAAAGGTGTTATACAGTTCTTCAGTCATCCCTGTATGGCTGGCAAATCCACCCATTAAGACAAAAAGTGGCATGACCATATAAGGGTAAAAAGCCGCAACCCCGTAGGTGGTCCTAGCAATCACCGGTAAGGCCGCCCCCACGCTCGCTAATACACTTATTCCCAAGAAGCCTACCAGCATCATCGAGAAAGAAATTGGCATTCCCATGAATAGTAGAACGAATACGAGGATAGTTCCGATCACACCGACAAGGACAGGATCCACTATGTTACCTCCTTAACATTTTTTCCACGATATCCACCAGATCAATCAAGAGTTCTAGAAAAAGAAAAAGTCCCGCTACTGCGACAAGCAGCCTGAAGGGCCACTCAGGTATTCTCAACATGTCTGTAACGGTGACTTCCTCGATTCCTATTACCCAGCCCTGCCATGTTAATATGCGATGATGAAAAGGCTAAGAACGGTGGTAATTGCATCCAAGATTAGTTGCAATCCTTGGGGAAGGCGGGATACGAACATCATCACACGCACATGCCCCTTGACTTGGTGCGTGTATGCCGCAGACAGTAGGATAAAAGTGCCTAACATGAAACTGCATACCTCCAGCGCACCGATGATCGGTTTAGCCCAGAAGGCCCTGCCGATCACATCCCAGGTAGTTACTAACATCATTGGAAGCAATAGAAACATCCCTCCGAAGCACAGAAAAAACGTTATGCGTTGTATGACCTTTCTGGTCTTGTTGAATAGCTCCACCATGCCTCCATATTCAAACTGATTACTCTTGCCATTCGGGCGGGAACGAAACGACATCAAAGCCTCGCTTCGTGGCTTCTTCATTGAATATGATCGTTGCTTCTTTTGCCGGAAGCCCCTTATTTTCCAACTTTTCTACCCAGTCTCGCGTATTTTGTTGAAATTTTGCGTACCAACGCTTCTTCTCGCTAGGCGGCAGACTATACAGCTCGACTCCTTTATCGGCTATCAACTTCTCCCACTTCTTGTAGTCTTCCGCAGTGAATGAATGTGTAATGCGAAAAGAATTGCTGCATACCTCTTCAATAAAGGGCTTTAAGTCCTCGGGGGTCTTCTTCCAGCTATTTGAATTCATTATTAGGCCTTCAGATACACATCCGAAGGAGGCGAGTGCCCCAAATTTTGCTTGCTCATAAAGCTTAAAGGTAAGGAACAAGGGCACATCGGTAACAACTCCGTCTATGGTACCGGTTTCCAGGGCCAAATAAACATCAGGCAGGGGAAAGAATATAACAGCAGCCCCTAGCCCCTTAACCGCATTTGCTTGGTGTCCACCCGGGGCTCTTATCCGGAGCCCTTTTAAATCCTCCAGTGTATGAACAGGCTTTTTGGTCCATAAGTAGGACGTAAGGCACGAGTTTAAAGACATCATCTTCACCCCTTTAAACTCCGGATGGAGGATACGTTTATACATTGCGTTTGCGATATCAGTGGATTCCGCCTTATCGTCTAGGTTAACAGGAAGAGAGAGTACATCTGTCAGTGGGAAACGTCCTGGAGTGAATGTGGAGGTAAAATAGCCCATATCAGACAGCCCGTTCTTCACGATATCGTAATGTTCCTGGTGTGTACCTAGCGCGGCGCCGGCATACATGGTATAGGTTATTCTGCCATTGCTCCTTTTTTTAATTCCTCAAGCATCGGAATCCAGTTCTCTTTAACTTCTCTTGCCATTGGCGGATGCCAGGTACTGAATCTTATGTGCATTTTAGACTCTGATCCAGCCACAGCATTAAAACTTAAAAAAAAGCCTACCAAAAGCACAACGACCAACAAAATCCCTATACTCCTTTTCATTTTTGCACCTCCCTTATGTTAATAGGGTAATATTATTTGACATTCATAGACCAATTTTGAATGTCACTGTTAGCTCCCTTTGCCTGCGGGATCTATGATTAAACTCTTAGGCTTTCTTGAATATCCACCCACTCTATTTTTAAGTTCAGTAGATCATTTCTGGTTCCTGCGCTGTAATTCTTCTTCCACCCATTCCTCCATAGAAAGAATGGGTTTTGGTTTATATTCAGGGTCACTGTATACTTCCAGTTTTACAGGAGTGCTTTTCCCGGCATTACAAGGGCTAAACTCCTGAGGGCAAGCGCTTACTGCGACCAAACAGTTCATTTCCGATAGAAACTCAACATAATCACCCGGCTTGCTTACAGGCTCTGAAATTTTGAAGATGCCTTTGCTGCAATCATGACGGTAGTCCATAAAAAGATCAAAAGTATCAGGAATATCTTCAGGGAGGATCCCGTAAGAAGCCACAGCCTTGCTGATAATTTCATGGCAGCCGTCTAAAGGCCCAAATCCCATAACCATATATAAAAATCTGTTGCACATACGATTACACGCGTCGTGAATGCCCTTTGGTTCAGGAGTCTCCTTGACGATTTTCATCATGGGCCGACATAGGGTAGATAGAAGCCAATCTCCTTCCTCTAAATGATCAGCAGGGAAATACTCTTCTGGGCTGTTAAAAAATCGTCTAGTACGGGAATAAGAAGGGGAGAGTTTCTCACGAAGGTTATCAAGATTGAAGACAGCCATATCAACGACTTGTTGACCCTCCAGATCAATAACACGGAGATGTTGTCCTTGCATCACCTCAACTGCTAAACCGGTCTTTCCAGGAACGACCTGTTCAAATATCTTTTCCATGATTTCCCCCTTTTAGAATACTGGATTTTAAAGCCTTTTATTTTGTTTTACGAAATCCCAATTGTTCCGAGAGCTTTATTCCTGCATTCAATAATGGTGCTGCGAACTCTTCCATTTTTTTGCTATTAAGACGTGACGCCGGGGAGGATATACTTATCGCAGCTATAATTTGACCATTGCGGTTAAAAACAGGCGTTGCGATACATGCCTCTCCCAGAGCTTGTTCTTCCTTGTCAAATGCAATGCCAGTCTCTTTAACGGCTTTAATTTCTTTTTCAATTCTTTCCTTCGAAATTAACGTGTTGGCTGTAAAAGGTACTGGATCGATTTCTTCGTAATATTGTTCTCTGCGATTTTTACTCATATAAGATAGTAGGATTTTTCCAGCAGCTGTACAGTATAATGGAGCTCTGTTTCCAACCTGATTCGCCACACGAAGGGCATTTTTAGATTCAACTTGCAATACATAAACAGCTTTCCAATTATTCCTCTGAACAAGATTTGAAGTTTCATTCGTTAATTCGGTGATTTCGTTCAAACATGTTAAGCCATATCTAATCAAGTTTGTTTGGGCCATCGCTGAAATACCCAGAAGGCGAGCGTTCAAGCCTAAGCGATACCGTTTTGTTTCATTGTCCTGTTCTATAAAGCCTCTTATTTTCATTGTGTTTAATATCCTGTGAACTACAGGGAGGCTAAGGTTCAAATTTTTGCTAATACTTGTTATTCTTGCTCCCTCGCCACTTGAAGACAGATGCTCCATTACCATCAAGCAATTATCAATTGATTTAATTACATTAGTTCTTTTACTGCTTTCCATTTCTTGTCTCTACTATCCAATTGTGGTGTATTCAAAATTAGTCTGAAATATGTGAGTTTATGGTGACCCATTGCTGATAATACAATGAATCTACTAAACATATTGAATTATTTATGTTGGGATAGCTGACAGCTAAATTCGTAAATACAAAAACGCTTTTAAAAATCCTGGTGGATATTTTCGATGTACAATTTCAATCAACAATAATTTCCGCATAGCGGAAACTATTTCCGCATGAATAAATATCGGTTCAACAAAATTATGTCAAGAAAAATTTTATTTTTTTTAGCAGACCGAAAAAAACATTAAACAGGAAGCATAAAAGCGCGAAAATAATAGGTAATCTACTCTGTTAGACAGGGTGTGAGAAGAAATCGTTTTTTTCAAACAGAGAATATAGGAAGGATTACAGGTGCTAAGGATAAAAAACTTAGAATATTTTATCCCTGCGCTGCGTCATACTAAAAAAGTTTACCAGGAAATAATCATTAAACTCTGCCAGCTCCTCTTTCTTCAATGATTGTTAGCCGAAGTAAACACGATACTATTTCATATTTTTTACGAAGCTAATTTTTTCTACTTAATTCCCAAATTATTTTTGATTGTTTTAGAAAATTAATGTATAGATTGCGTATAGTGCAATTTGATTTCATATTATGCAAATTAAATAGAGGCGAATATGATAATTAAATCTGTCAGTAAAGCAATAGAAATTCTAAATTGCTTTAGTTACTCTAAACAAGTTCTCGCGATCGGAGAAATAAGCCAAACCACAGGGTATACTAAAAGTACGGTTTCACGACTTGTGTCTACCCTTTATAATTATGGATGCGTTGAAAAGGTTGATGGATACGGTAAATATCGTCTTGGCTATAAGGTGTATCTTTGGGGTATTCTCAGCCAAGAACTAAACAATTTGCCAACAATTGCCGGATCGATAATGGAAAAACTTCGAAGCGAATGTGGTGAGGAAGTCTCATTATATAAAATTGAAGGTGATCGTCGAGTTTGCCTATTGAGGATAGAAAGCCTTCATGAAATCGCCAGAGTCGGGACTATAGGCGACTTTCTGCCATTGCATGCTGGAGCGGCAGGTAGAGTATTGTTGGCTTATCTTCAAGAGGAAAAACGTAAGAAAATTGTCGATAGAATTCCCCTTGAAAGATATACGAGCCTTACGTTAACTGACCCTGAAAAACTGGAAGAATCTTTAGAAAAAATCCGTAAGAAAGGGTATGGCATCAGCCAAGGAGAAAGGGAACCGAATGCTTACTCAGTAGTTGCTCCTGTTTGGGACGCAAGGGACCAGGTGATTGCCAGTCTAAGCATTTCCGGACCGAATTTTCGACTAACAGATAAACAGTTAAAAATGAATATACGCGGTGTTCTGTCTGCGGCAAAAGACATTTCATATAAACTTGGATATGGTGAAGAGCAACAAGGATAAGGAGGTTGAAAGATATGTCGAAAATTAAAATTACAAAAGTAATGGCGAGAGAAATAATTGACTGTAGAGGATGGCCAACCGTGCAAGCAGATGTATGGGTGGATGGAGAATTCAAGGGAAGAGCCGACGTACCTGCCGGACGTTCCACTGGGGCTCACGAGGCCCATGAACTCCGAGACGGAGATAAAAGTCGTTATCAAGGCTTTGGCGTCCTTAAAGCTGTGGCCAATGTCAATATTGACATCCATCAGGCCTTGATCGGCATGGAAGTTACAAACCAAAGAAAGATAGATTTGACCTTGAAAGAACTGGATGGAACTCCCAACAAGAGCCGTTTAGGAGCAAACGCCATCTTGGGCGTATCCCTTGCAGCGGCAAGAGCTGCTGCCAGTATATGTGGCGTTCCGCTTTACCGATATATCAACCCCAATAGTCATGTCATTCCGGTACCGTTGATGAATTTCATCAACGGCGGGAAACTCACCGCCAATCATCTTGAAATCCAAGAATTTATTCTCATGCCTGTGGGTGCAAATTCCTATAAGCAAGCCCTAGAATGGACCACTGCCATCAATGAAGTGTTGCGTGACTTGATCGTTGCAAAATATGGTCTATTAGCCACCAATACCGGCGACGAAGGTGGATTTGCCACTCCCATGCGAGGGATCTGGGAACCTTTTGAATTTTTGTCCAAGGCGATTCATGAAGCAGGGTTTAGCGAGGGAGGTGACGTCGTGTACGCTATGGATTTGGCAGCCAACTCGTGGTTTGACAAAGAAAAAAAAATCTATGAACTGGACGGAAAAACTTATGACAGGGACGCATTAATCGAGCTTTATAAAGAGGTCTCCGCTAAGTATCCGATCGTATCTATGGAAGATCCGCTGCAAGAAGAGGACTTTGAAGGGTATGCAAAATTAACCCGGGAGCTTGATACGCAAATTGTGGGTGATGATCTTTTTGCCACAAATACCCAAAGATTGAGGGAGGGCATCAAACGGGGCGCTGCAAATGCGATGCTGTTTAAAGTCAATCAAATCGGGACCCTCTGCGAAGCACTCGATGCAGCTGAATTTGCTTATCGCAACAACTATGGCGTACAGGTTTCCGAGCGATCCGGTGAGACCGAAGATCCGATCATTTCTGATCTATCGGTCGCTTTAAACAGCGGTCAAATTAAGACGGGTATGCCGGTAAGAGGCGAGAGAACTTCAAAGCACAACCGCATCATCCAAATAGAGGAAGAGCTTGGCGCTGTGGCCATATATGCCGGCAAGAATTTTGTGCGGCCAACCTGAGACAATATATGTTTCAACGGTGGAGAAACCCGATGGCCTATATCAAAAATACAGATCAGCTTCTATCTCACGGAAACATCAACACGCGTAAAATCGCAATAGAAATTATCGAATATGCGCTCGCCAAAGCAGATCCTTATATCGCAACAAAAGCACTGGTTTCAGTTCAAGATGATATACTTCGTGTTGGTGAGCTGAAGCTTGATCTTAAAAAACATAAGCGCATTTATATGTTAGGCGCCGGGAAAGCCACTTACCCAATTGCCAAGGCCTTAGAAGATATTCTTGGTGATAGAATTAGCGGTGGTATTGTTGTTTGCAAATACGGTCAGGAAGGCATGCTTTCTTCGGCAGAGCTACAATTAGCAGACCACCCCATTTCTGACGAATCCGGATTCCTTGCGTCTCAAAAAGCACTTCATTGCGCTCGTCAAACGCAACCGAATGATATTGTTTTTAGTTGTATTACCGGAGGAAGCTCGGCGCTCTTTCCGTTTCCTGTGGAGTCGGTCACCTTGGAAGAAAAAAAAGTTGTCAATAGCCTGTTGCTGGCATGTGGCGCTAACATTGTTGAGATTAATGCAGTCAGAAAACATCTCAGTCAAATTAAAGGCGGACGGCTGGCCAAGGCTATCCATAATCAGGCGCATCTTATTAATTTAACAGTTTCAGATGTTATCGGAGATCCATTGGACTATATCACCGATCCTACGGTTCCGGACACATCCACGCTTGATGACGCCAAAGCCACATTAACAAATTATGATCTTTGGAACAAAGTTCCTATTTCAGTGAGTATGTTTCTTGAAAATGCAGGTTTAGAACATGAAACCCCGAAAGAAAAGGATTTTGCGAAATACAATCGACATGATTTCATTATTGTCAAAGGTGATGCGGCCTGTCAGGGAGCAGTTGAAAAAGCAAAGGCGCTTGGATTTAATACCATGATTCTATCAACGAGGCTGGAGGGTGAAAGCAAAGAATTGGGGCGAACCTTCGCTGCAATTGCCGGTGAGATCGTATTAAATCAGAGGCCTTTAACGCCTCCGTGCGTTGTGATTGGAGGCGGCGAAACCACTGTCACAATTGATGCAGATGCCGGCAAAGGTGGCCCAAATCAAGAATTTGCTGTGGGTGCTGCACTGTTTATTGAAAACATCGAGGATGTCGTGATTGTGGGCCTGGATTCAGATGGTACGGATGGACCCACTGAATTTGCCGGTGCTATTGCGGATGATAGTATGATGTCTAGAGGCCGTAAATCCGGGATAGATATTTTTGGTAGTCTTAAAAGACATAATGTTACTCCTGTACTTAGCAAGCTCGGAGATGCCATCCTCACAGGAGCTACTGGAACAAATGTGAACGACCTCAAATTCATGATCATTTCCCCAAAACACTGATCACATTTTAATCAGCCTATTAATTGCTGAGCGTTTTGTAAGATGGAGAAACCACAATGGCTGAAATATTATTTGTACAAGTTAAATGGGAGGGGAAAATGAAATTATCCGAAATGATGCGAATAAAATAGAAATTTGGAACCTCTGTTATTCAAGATATATCCGAGCATATAACCTCCTGCAACACTCTAACCAATTAGCTTTGCTTTAGTTGAGAGTAACGTAACGAAACCCACACATTGTTTCAGGTAGAGATTACGGCTATCTATAGATCAAAACCTATTTTTCCATATAGCTTTTGCAAATCTGAAACAATTTTTCGCCTAAATAACGCTAAAATCGCTATCATCCGCCCACATCAATTTTTTCATCATCCATCATTTGCCCCAGTATCGCTTAACCTTTGCCTGAGATACGTGTAAAGATCGATTATCTTGAGGTCGGAATCCGTGCCGCTCTGGGCACACGCAAAATGAATCTGGCATTTGGGACAGGCGGTGATCAGGGTTTGCGCGCCGGTTTGGACGGCTTCCTGCATGCGCTCCACTTGAATGGCTTTTGAATAGCTCGAGCACTCCATCCAGGCGCTGGTCCCGCAGCAAAGCGAATTTTCGCGGCTGCGTTCCATTTCCACCAGCTGGGTTTCAGGTAGCAATTCTAAAAGCTGACGGGGCGGCTGGTAAATTCCCGCTAAACGACCCAGGCGGCACGGATCGTGATATGTAACCGTTTCTTTCGAAGTGGTCTGAAATGATAAGCCGGCCTTCGGCAGTTCGCGCGCCAGAAATTCCGTCATATGCAGGATATCAAAAGGAAGCTTGCCAAAATATTTTGGGTAATATTTTTTAAAGGTAACATAACCCTCCGGGCAGCTGAAAAGCACGGTTTTGGCACCGCAGGATTTGATCACTTCAAGGTTCCATCTGGCCAGCTTACGGAAAGTGCTTTGGTCTCCACACCACAGCGCATCGTGCCCGCAACAGCGTTCATGATTGCTGATCACGGGTTCGATCCCCATTTTATTTAGCAACCCGAGCACGCTGCGCGCGTTGTCGAGAGGAGACAGATTCAGATATCGGAAGGTCACGTCAAAGAACGGCAGACACCCCACAAAATAAAAATATTCCCCGGTATCACCAAAAGCTCCCGCTTCATGGGCCCACTGTGTGCGCTGCTGTTTTAAATCACGGGTTTGCAGACCGGCCACAGCCTGAAGGATGCCGTGGTGACTTTCTTGAGGAAAATTGCCGGCTTTGCGGGCTTCCTGTCGCTGGGCACTGATGAATTCAGGGAAATCAATCTCGGCCGGGCAGCGTTCGCTGCAAGCCGCACAGCTCAAGCAGGCCCAGATTTTACGACTCTGCACCAGACCGGCTTCCGGATCCAGCACGGCCCGTTTGATAAGCTGCCGCGGTGAAAATTCAGACAGTCCACGGCTGACGGGACAGCTTCCGGTACACAGACCGCATTCCATACAGTAGTCGATTTGTTTTTGAGTAAGATGTTTTGGCTTATCCATATCTTTAATTATTGAATACTTTATGATTGAATATTTTCGATTGAATATTGACTAATAGATCAGCCACTAAGGCACTAAGCCACAAAGGTTATAATATAATTCTATTGATGCCGGTTTTGATAAGAGGCACGTTAAAATTGATAAGAAAACCAAGACGCTTACCAGTTAGCTTTAAATGACTAAGTATTTGTGCTTTCCACACAGGATTCATCTCGTCAACAGCTTTAAGTTCGCAAATAATGAGCTCTTCTACAAAAACATCTAAACGCAAGCCCTCATCAAAAATCATCCCGTCATATGTAATGGGCAGATCAACTTGTCTTTGATATTTTAATTCGCGCTTGGATAGCTCGTGGCAAAAACAAACTTCATAAACTCTCTCAAGCAAACCCGGTCCTAAAACCTTATGTACAGTAAATGCCGCGCCGACAATTTTTTCAGCAATAGATTCCTCTTTTTTTGATAATAGTTTAAACTTCATATTTCTTTTTTGTGCCTTCGTGACTTAGTGGCTGATCTTTTATTTAATCTTCGATAGTCAATTTCGCCTTAAGGGATTTTCCCCAAGCGTTTTGAGCAATTCAACAAAATGGTGAATTTCTTCGGCAAAGGCTGCGCCTTCCGATGCTGAAATCCATTTTAACCGCAGACGGCGTTCATCGATCCCCAGCAACCTGAGGATTTCCCAGGTTTCTTCAATGACCTTCTGGCATCTTACATTACCTTCCAGGTAATGGCAGTCGCCGATGTGTCAGCCGGATACCAGTAACCCGTCTGCTCCTTTAAGGAAGGCCTTTAGCAGGAATCCGTGGTTGACTCTGCCGGTACACATCACGCGGATCAGGCGTACATTGGGTGGATATTGGATGCGGGAAACCCCTGCCAGATCAGCTCCGGCGTAAGCGCACCAATTGCAGACAAAAGCTAAAATTTGAGGTTGTTCATCAGAAGCCATGGGTCTTTCCTGAATAAAAATTGAATATTGACTAATCGTTCAGCCACCAAGGCACTAAGCCACAAAGTTATAAAATAATTCTATTGATGCCGTTTTTTATAAGCGGCACGTTAAAATTGATTCCTCTCTTTTTGACAAAAGCTTAAACCTCATATTTTTTTTGTGCCTTTGTGTCTTAGTGGCCAATATTTTTTTCAATCGTCTATCATCTTATTGATCTGTTCATCTTTGAAATGAGACAAAGATGCCGCTCCGGTTGGGCAGGCCACATTACAGACGCCGCAGCCGGTGCATAGCGCCTCTGTCACCATAGCCTGCTGCCGGCCTTCGGCGACTTGCGTGACATTGATGGCCTCAAAACAACAGGCCTTTGCGCATTCACCGCAGGCCCGGCAAAGCTCGGCATCCACGCGATTGATCATGCCTTCAGCGACAATTTCTTCCCTGGAAAGCACGGTGAGCGCCCGGGAAACCGCACCACGAGCCTGTGCAATGCTTTCGTTGGCAAATTTAGGACCCTGTGCCAGACCGCACAGATAAAAGCCGGGTGTCGCAAAATCAAGCGGTCTGAGTTTCGGATGGGCTTCCATAAAGAATCCATCTTCATCCAGAGGCAGGCGCATTGCTTCGACCAGCTGAAGGCTTTCTTCTCTGGGCCGAATGGCGGCACTTAAAACCACCAGATCGGCCTGCAGTTGAACCGCTGCCTGTAGCTGCGCATCAAAAACAGAAACCATGAGGGTGTCATCCTGGCGATTGACCCGGGGCTTGTGGCCAAGCTCAAATCGATAAAAACGAACACCTTGCCGGCGGGCTTTTAAATAGTAGGTTTCCTTAAAGCCAAAGGTGCGGATATCCCGATACAGGACCGATATCTGAGCATTCGGGTTAATGGTTTTTAACTTCAAACTGTTTTTGATAGCCGCCGTGCAGCACACCCGGCTGCAATAAAGATATTCGGGTTCACGCGAACCGACACATTGAATCATTGCCACCCGCTGCAGCCGCTTTGCTTTATCAGGCTCTGAATTCAACAGGTCTTCAAATTCTTTCTGGGTGATGACCCGGGGATGCTGGCCATAAAGATATTCAGTAGGTTTGTGCTCCTGCCCACCCGTTGCGACAACCACAACACCATGCGAGATGGCCTGGGACTGATCTTTGACCGAAATATTGGAAGTAAAGTTGCCGCAACTTCCGGTAATGGATACCACCTGGGCTTCTTTGAAAACGGTGATCAGGGGTTGATTTTCAACTTTCTGAATAAGATCTTGAACATACAGTGCCGGATTGGCGCCGTCTTCCGTGTAATAAAGTGTGCGGGCATTGCCGCCTAATTCTGCGGTTCGTTCTACCAGTGTGGCCTTGAATCCCTGTTCCGCGAAGGCCAGAGCGGCGCTAAGACCGGCGAGACCGCCTCCGATGACCAGGGCCGTTTGAACCACCTCATAAGAAGTTTCGTAAAGCGGCTCCAACAGACGAGCGCGGGAAACAGACATTCGCACTAGCTCTTTAGCCTTTTGCGTAGCCGCTTCCGGCTCTGCCTGATGCACCCAGGCATCCTGCTCGCGAATATTGGCGAGTTCAAAGAGATAGGGATTGAGGCCGGCTTCACGCAGGGTGCTGCGAAAAAGCGGCTCATGGGTTCGAGGTGTGCAGGAAGCCACAACGACCCGATTGAGATGATGATCTCGAATTGCCTGTTTAATTTCCTGGAGTTGGTCGCTGGAGCAGGCAAACATGCAATGGGTTGCATATTTTACGTCAGGCAGAGTGCCGGCAAACTCGGCCACCGCCTCCACATCAACCACACCTGCAATGTTGATACCGCAGTGACAGACAAAAACACCGATGCAAGGTTCTTCTCCGCTGATGTTGCGTTCCACATGGGCAGACGCGGACGTCACCAGTGAACCTCTCGCATCGGACAGCAGGGCAGTCGCCTGGGCTGCGGCGCTGCTGCCCTGTTGCACGGCGTCCGGAATATCTTTGGGCCCTTGAGCGGCGCCGCAGACATAGATGCCGGGTTTTGAGGTAGCGACGACGTCTAACGGGTCGGAGGCGCAGAAACCATGCTCGTTTAAGGATACGCCGATGCGCTCTGCCAATTGCGCAGTAGAAGCGTTCGGGCAAAGACCGACGGAAAGAACGACCATATCATATGTTTCTTCCTGAAGGTGATGATCCGGTCCGGCGTAAGAAATGCTCAGGGTATCATCTTCGGGGTTTGGAATCACTCTGGAGATCAAGGACCGCGCATAGCGTACGCCATTTTCTGATTCGGATCTTTCGTAAAACCGATCGAATCCTTTCCCCTGGGCCCGAATATCGATGAAAAAAATGCGGGTGTCGATGTCGCCGGCATGTTCTTTGGTGATCATGGCCTGCTTGGTGGCGGACATGCAGCAAACCGCAGAACAATAATCGTTTCCCATATGGCTGTCCCGCGATCCCACACACTGGATCCAGGCGATACGGCGAGGGATTTTGCCGTCAGAAAGGCGTTGGATATGGCCATGGAAAGGACCGGCTGCCGAAAGTATGCGCTCGTACTCCAGACTGGTGATGACATTGGGCCAGCGTCCGTAGCCGTATTCTCCTTTGCGGCGCGCATCAAAAGGTTCAAATCCGCCGGCCAAAATCAACGCCCCGGTATCCAATGTGATGATTTCATCTTTCTGGTCAAAAATAACCGCCTTGTTTTTACAAACCTTTTCGCATATACGGCACTTTCCTTTTGTGAAATAGGTGCAGTGTTCTTTATCAATCGTGTAAACAAGGGGAACCGCTTGAGGATAGGGGATATAAATCGCCTTGCGCTGATTTAGATTTAAATTGAATGGATCGGAAACTTTTTGAGGACACTTCTCAGCGCATATGTTGCAGGCCACGCACCTTTCCGGATCTACGGCGCGGGCTTTCTTTTTTAGGGTTAATTGAAACCGTCCCGGCTCACCTTCTAAACTGAGAACATCGCTATACGCAAAAATATCAATATTGGGATGATTGGCCAATTCCGCAAGCTTGGGGCCCATCATGCACGAAGAGCAATCATTGGTGGGAAAGGTTTTGTCCAGCTGGGCCATGACACCCCCCAGATTGGCCTTTTCTTCGATCAGCTGAACTCTAAAGCCGGAATTGGCAATATCCAGCGCGGTTTGGATACCGGCAATACCGCTGCCGATAATGGCGATGGATCCGGTTTTATCTGTATGGGGTGTTAAGCGCTTCCGGGTCATGGGCTATTCCAGAGATTGAGCTGCTTGAGAAGAGAAAAGGGATCTGTGATATGTCGCCGGAGCCATTTTTCAACTCCGCTGGCGTTAAGCGACAGTCCAATCAGCTCGGTAAAATAATAAACCGGGAAAGCAAACCGCTTTCCCCAATCCGCCCCGATTTTTTCCTGATGCATATCCAGGTTGGCCTGACACATCTGGCAGGATACCACAATGGCCTGGGCACCGACCCGTTGAGCCATATCATACAGCTTCCCCACCAGGCGCGAAACAATGTCCGGGCGCGAGAGCACCTGACTGGCACCACAGCAGTCGGTTTTGTAAGCCCAGGGGATCGCCGTGGCGCCCAGGGTCTGAATGATGCGGTCCAGCGCCTGGGGATTTTCAAAGTCGTCTGTTTCGGTAATCTCCGGCGGCCGGTTGGCCATACAGCCGTAGTAACTCACAACCTTTAATCCCTCCAGCGGCTTGCGTATGTTTTCAGCCATTGTTTTCAGCATGGGATCGCTGGCCAGAAAATTCGCCAGATCCCATACTTTCGGCAGGGAAGCTTCCAGGCGCATCCCGTAGCGTTTAGCGGAATCTTGATTGAGAGTCCAGGCGGCTGTTTTGAGCCGATTGAAACACATGGGGCAGGGAACAAGCATATCCGCATGCGGCAGCCTGGCTGCTAAATTCATCGTTCGACCGGCCAGTTCGATGCCCGCCCGGTGATCAATGCTGTGGGCGGCGGTTGCTCCGCAACAATTCCAATCGGGAATTTCTTCTAATTGAATGTCCAGAGAAGCGCAAATTCCCAGAATGGATTCAGCATAATCCTTTGCGGTTCCTTCCAAAGAACATCCAGGATAATAGGTTACCTTCATGTCGTAATTTGCGCCTCGGAAATTCTAGAGTTTTTTCTTTTTATGACGACTCAGTATTTTGCGGACCTCTTTTTTCCCTCTGATTGTTTTGGGCAGCATTGGAAATCGTCTTTTGCGACTCATCTGCCAGCCCAGCTTCATTTCATCGCGCCAGGTGCGCGCCTGCCACCTACGCAGGAACTCGCCGCTTCGAAGGAGATATTCCGGAAGAAAAGTTGTCTCAAATACCCGGCCCCATCTCTTCACATTTTTTAGAAAGGCCTCATGCAAGCTCAGGATCTGAGGTTGGGGACAGGGGATGCCTTTTTGCACAGCCATTTCTTTAAGGCAATCCATGAGTTCGGCGATTTTAACATCATTCGGACAGCGCGTGGTGCATGTTTCGCATGCCGCACATACCCAGATCGTGTCACAATTCAATACGGTTTGCGGTTGCCCGATAACCACCAGGCGAATCACTTCGTCTGGATAAAGATCCATGGCAAAGGTGACCGGACAACCGTTGGTGCACTTGCGACATTGATAACATGTACCGGCCAGATAGGGCCCGGCAGCTTCGATCTGTTCTAGAAAGTGATAATCAGGAGTTAACGTTTTCTGAAACATGGATTTTGACCCACTTTCCCCAGCGCTGGCTTAACCTACATGTGGAATACCCTAACCCGGAAGAGCTTATAGCCGGTCGCAGCGCAGCGGAGATCCCGCTCGCGGGGTTGCAGCGAAACGGAAATCCCGGTTTATCGGGGAATTGAAAATTGAAGATTGATGATTCCGTAAAAAGTCCGAATTCGTCATGCCGGACCTGATCCGGCATCCAGAACATACTGAAATTACTGGATTCCGGCTTTCGCCGGAATGACAAAATATGCATTTTTTGACTTTTTACGAGACCGTCAAGATTGCAAATTGAATATTTGTCAATGTCGCTGCGCTCCGTCCTTTCTAAAATGGATCCGCCGGAGGCGGACCTTAAAATTTTCAATCGTTACAAGACAATGAAAATATTCCAATACAATCTTTTTGCTACAAAATGCACAAAAATAACAACTAAGGTACTAAATGGCTATTTGAGAGGCTTTTTGAAGCAGCGTTGGGCTGGAAATGAAGTTTGTATTAAAATGGAAGCAGAGTCCTTTGTCAAGCGGAAAAAGTTTTGGAATGTGGCTATAATCCATTGGATTTTCAAAGGATTAATCCAATCGCTAATAGCAGACTATAAACAAGCGCGAGCCTGGCGGTTTTTGCAAGGGCTTGATTTAATATGGGGCCTTCTGGATTTTTCCAGACAAGGCGCATTAAAGAGAGAACCGTGGGCATGGAGATTAGAGGCAAAAGCACCCATGCTGACATCCGACCGCTCAACCATAAAATTATGGGTATGGCGTATGCACCGGCAAGCAGCAGGACATACTCTATTCTGGATCCGCGGATTCCGATAATGACCGCCAGTGTGCGTTTACCGGTCTGACGATCCGATTGGATATCTCTTAAATTGTTCACTACCAGTATGGCGGTGATCAACAATCCTGCGATCACACCCATTAACAAGACCATCGCTGTTAGTTGCAGTGCTTGAACGTAATACGTACCGCAGACGGCTACCAGTCCAAAGAAAATAAACACAAATAGATCACCGAGTCCGTGGGAAGCCAGGGGATAAGGGCCGCCGCTATAGGCCAGAGCCGCGCAGATACAGGCCAATCCGATGATGAAGACCGGTAAGCCTCCCACTGCTAATAAATAGATGCCCGGAATCATACTCAGGATTAATGTCATAATCATCCCGGCCTTTACCTGTGTTGCCGGAATGAGCCCGCTTTGAGTAACCCGCAGCGGCCCTAAACGGTCTGTGGTATCAATTCCTTTCAGATAATCGAAATAATCATTTGCCAGATTGGCGCCGATTTGCAGGAGTAAAGCAACACTAAAAGCGGCAGCAGCCGGCAGCCACACAAAATTTTTATCAGCGATGGCCATAGCCGATCCCAGCACCACCGGGGCAATCGCTGCCGGCAGGGTCCGCGGACGGGTCGCCAGCACCCAGGCACCCATCTTCGATTTGTCTTCAGCGTTTTTATTGGTCATATATATAGAATATCGAATTTAGAATCCGCCGCAGGCGGAAACCGCAGAAGTTTTAAATCCCAAGACCATTTTTATTACTTCGATATTCTGTCCGCCTCCGGAGGATTCTGCGGTTCATGTTTAGTTAATGTTTAATTTTGTTCTTCCCCCCGATAGCGGTTCACTTTCAGTTCCAAATTATTAATAACAGTATACAGCACCAGACCCAGCAGACTCATGGCCAGAATGCCGGCATACATTTCAGGATACAGCAGGACCTGGTAAGTTTCGACTACGATATAATATCCCAAACCGTAAGTCGTTAAAGACTGTTCGGCAATAAACAATACCGCGATGGCGGTTCCGACGGATACGCGCAGCGCCGT
>Ga0255055_10000667_pt1 | contig 26039 bp, 21 predicted proteins | sample JV7_2_27_MG_FD_188633 | JGI IMG/M metagenome (GOLD analysis project Ga0255055, IMG submission 188633) | Seawater microbial communities from Jervis Inlet, British Columbia, Canada - JV7_2_27 | ecosystem: Environmental > Aquatic > Marine > Inlet | place: Canada: British Columbia | collected...
AAACGACTGCAGGGCAACCAAAAGCTTTACCGCAAGCTGCTGCTGGATTTTGGTGCCAAATACACACAGGTAGCCGCTGAGATCCGTGAGGCGCTGGGCAAAAAGGATTTGAAACACGCTCACAGCTTGGTTCATAACCTTAAGGGGTTAGCCGGCAATCTGGCGGCCTCAGAGCTCGAGGTTGCGGCGACGGATATCGAAAAACTGATTAGAGGGGATCAAAAAAAAGCTGCATCCGAAAAACAATTAAACCAGAAATTTGCAAAACTGGAAAAGACCATCAATCAGGCACTGGAAGCGGTTCAAACCCTGGGTCCGGTGCCTGCCGAACAACCGGTTCTGCCATCCGGAGACGAAATGGCGGCCATATTGCCTGAGGTGGCAAAGGAAGCGGTGAGTCGTATCAAAGAGCCGGCTGAAATGGGGGATGTCACTCAGCTAAAGGTCATCGCCGAAGAACTGAAATCCAAATACGATGCCTTCACCTTCATCGGTGACAAATTTATTCGGTTAGCAGAGGACTTTGACTTTGAAGGAATTTCTGTACTGGCAGGTGAGTTGGAAAAAATTGCGAATAAGGCTTAACCGGCTTGCCTGCCAAAGGTCACCGTTAAGCGGGATTACGCCGGTTCAGCCCGTTAAAAAGTAGTGAGTCCATTCACCACGAAGAACACGAAGATGAATATAATTTTTTCTTAATTCCCTGCTTCGTGTCCTTCGTGAACTTCGTGGTAAGATTTAAAATTCCCAAAAATTTATGCAGTAATTGAGAGCAACAATAAGGTGGGAGTCTTTTTCGGAGACCTACCTGACAACACCTAAAAGCAGCGCCTGATCATCATCCGCCAGACGGCCGTTTGCAAAATTGTCCACATCTTTCATGATCGCAGCGAGCTGTTCCTGAGGCTGACTCCCCGGGTTAGCTTCGAGCTGCCGCAGCAAGCGCTCTTCTCCGTATGTTTTGCCGTCCGTGTTAAACCGTTCGGTAACACCGTCTGTATACAACAGTATGCGATCATCCGGTTGCAGCTCGGCTACGGTCACCGGCACCTGCTCATAGGGATCAATCCCCAAAGGAAATACACCGTCGCAGGTATACTCGATCGCCTTTTTCTCGGAAGACCGGTAAATCATCGGCGGGGGATGTCCGGCGCGGGCAATTTTTAAGGTGTGATGGTCGGCATCGTAGACGACATAAAGAGCGGTGACAAAGCTCGGTTCAGCGACTTTACATAGATGCTGGTTGAGAAAATACACCAGTTCACCGGGCTCTGCGGGCGGTTCAGGATAAGAACGGAAGAGTGCACAGGTCATGGCCATCATGACGGCTGCCGGCGCACTGTGCCCCTCGGCATCGGCCACCAGAAAACCCCACTGATTATCCGGCAATTTAGCAATATCGTAATAGTCTCCTCCGGCATAAAGACTGGTTTCATAATGAACCGCAAGCTTTAAACCTGCAATTTCAGGCAGGTTCTTGGGTAAAAGCCTGCGCTGAACATCTGAGACGACTTCAAGTTCGTTTTCAAGTTCATCCTTTTTGCTTTCAACTTCCCGTTTGAGCCGATGAATGGTCAGGTGGGTATTGACGCGCGCAATCACCTCGTCTGGTTGAAAGGGTTTGGAAACATAGTCCACCGCGCCCAGTTGAAGCCCACGGACTTTGTCTTTGGTGTCCGTAAGTGCCGAAAGAAAAATTACCGGAATGTCTGCCCGGGCGGGGTCGTCTTTCAGGCGGCGGCAAACCTCAAATCCATCGATGCCGGGCATCATGATGTCCAACAGGATCAGGTCCGGCGAGGCTTTTGCTACAATCGTAAGAGCCGTTTCACCATCCTTAGCCACCAGCAGCTTACAACCGGTGCTCTCCAGGGTTTGATAAAGAACTTGAAGATTGGTAGGATTGTCGTCAACAAGCAGAATAGACTCGGTTCCCATATTGTTGCCCGTCATTTTTACTTTCCCAAAGAGTTATAACAACAGCCGGCATTTCACAGATTGCTGTTGAGGCAGTTTCATTAAACGCAAGGTTTAGGAAATTTCTTTTATTCCGGATTCTACAGAATCTGCAATGGGAATAATAGCTCCAAAGCCGCTGACCTCAAACACTTCTTTTACATATGAATTCAGAGCACAGAGAACAAATTTACCGTCTCTGCGTTTCATTTCTTTGGCAGCGCCCAGTATCACCCGCAAGCCGGCACTACTGAGATATTCAAGACATTCAAAATCGAAAAGGAGTCGGTTTCTTTCGCCTTTGAAAATGGTGTTAATGGTTTCCTCAGCTTCAGGCGCAGATGTTCCATCCAGGCGACCTTTAAAGGCTAAAAAAACAATTCCGTTCTCCTCTTTTTGATTAATCTCCATTTCAAATCCTTTCGATGAATAAATTAAAACAACCGTTTGGCACCTGAATTTTGCACGAGTCGGAGGCTTTCATATTCTCATTAATTTTCATGCAAGATTCAGGTAATAACTCAGTCAAGAGAATACACATCATATAATCATTTCGAATACCAAATCAATTGAAAAATAAAAGGCTTGTGGAGAAAAATTAAAAATGATAATAATCAAAGTTCAATTCGCATATATAGTGGTTGTCAAAAAAACGTTCTGGTATTGAAACGTTTTTTCTCTACAACCACTTATGCCGCAAATCCGTCATTCGGAACATTATTATGAAAAGCGGTATAAAATGCAGTTTTTTGTACGCTTTTGGGGAATTTATTTGGGATCTGGACTAAACAGATTTCGCATTCACACATCACTTCTGTTTCAGGCCTTCTTCCGGCTGATCTCCCAAGAAAAAGTACAAATATATAAATATAAGGAGGATCCCACCTATGGCTGAGGGTCAAATCAAATGGTACAACGAAAAAAAGGGGTATGGCTTTATCGAATCGGAGGAGGAGGGAGATATCTTCGTACACAAAACTGGAATCAAGGACCACGGATTTTTTACGCTTCGATCAGAGGACCGCGTATCTTTTGAAGTAAAGGAGACCCAGAGAGGAAGACAGGCAGTCAATGTCAAGCGAATCTAACGTTTCGCTGGCTTACTTTTAACCATAAATCGTTAAAGGCAGAGTCAGATAGGACTCAGCCTTTTTAATCCAGATTGGAAGAATATGAAACAAAGATATTTTATTTCGCGCGATAAAAACACGAGTGAATTAACAATTGAGGAATATGCGGCCGTTGCGGGTAACTTGAAAAGGTATGAAATTAGTGCGTTATCCCAGGACGATTTTACCCTTCTATGCACCGAAACCTATGAAGGCCCAATTGTTAAAAAGGCGATATCACAGGGAAAAGAAGCCCTGGTATCCATACTGCGGACGTATAATTTATATCCGATAGGTATTTATGTCAATGTCATTGCCGATTCCGTAATTGAATTGTATGAAAAAGACGGCAAACTGTCCAAGGAACTCCTATTTGACGATTTGGATCTATTAGCATCACTTCAAGAAACATAATCGGATAAAACTGCCGCAAATTGGGAATTACAAAGCAGATCTATGAATACACTGCTCGTATACCCGGCATTTCCAGACACCTTCTGGAGTTTCAAACACGCGCTTAAATTTATTCACAAAAAAGCCGCCTTCCCACCTTTAGGTCTGCTGACGGTGGCGTCCATGATGCCCCGCAGTTGGCCAAAACGCCTTGTTGACATCAATGTAACCCAGATTACTGAAAAAGACCTGGCATGGGCCGACAGCGTGTTTATCAGCGCTATGGCCGTGCAGAGGGAATCAGCTCGCCAAATCATCACGCATTGTAAAAAAGCGGGCCTTAAAGTAACAGCCGGTGGACCGCTTTTCACAGACGAACATGCTGAGTTTGAGACGGTTGATCATTTTTTGTTGAATGAAGCCGAGCTGACACTGCCGTCTTTTCTGGAAGATCTAAAGCAGGGATGCGCTGCACAGGTCTATAAGACATCTGAGTTTGCCGACATCCGTAAAACGCCGCCACCGATGTGGGGGTTAATTGATATGAAACGCTACGCCGCAATGAATATCCAGTTTTCCCGCGGCTGTCCATTTAATTGCGACTTCTGCAATATAACGGCCTTGCTCGGGCATCGCGTACGAATTAAAACCGCCGCACAAATCATAGCTGAGCTGGATGGCATTTATAACCTGGGTTGGCGCGGACAGATTTTTTTCGTAGATGACAACTTCATCGGAAATAAAAAGTATCTTATGACCGAGCTGCTGCCGGCAATAATTCAATGGCAGAAAGACAAAAAGCAAATCCGCTTCAATACCGAAGCATCTGTCAATCTGGCTGATAATGAACCTTTAATGGAGATGATGGTTGCGGCCGGATTTGAATCGGTTTTTATCGGGATCGAGACACCGGCTGAAGAGGGTCTCGCTGAATGCAATAAAAAGCAGAATAAAAACCGTGATCTGGTCGAAAGCGTAAAACGTATGCAGAGAACCGGCCTCCAGGTTCAGGGCGGTTTCATTGTGGGTTTCGATAGCGACACACCCTCCATCTTCCAGCGGCAAATCGACTTTATCCAGAAAAGCGGGATCGTGACAGCCATGGTCGGGTTGCTGAATGCCCCCCCCGGCACACGACTTTATGACCGGTTGAAACGGGAGGGTCGCCTGGCCGGCTTGATCTCATGCAATACCGACGGTACAACCAATATCATTCCGCGTATGGATCTCAAAGCATTGCGCGACGGATATAAGAATATAATGGGACAAATTTATTCGCCCAAAAGCTATTATGAACGGGTGCGGACATTCCTGCAAGAGTATAAAGCCCCTAAAACACGTATTCCGCTGGACTTTCAGGGCGTCATGGCGTTTTTCCGATCCAGCATCCGCCTGGGGATTTTCGGCAAGGAGCGATTCCAGTATTGGAAGCTTCTATTGTGGACGCTCCGCAAACGGCCTCAATTAATGTCGCTGGCCATTACATTTGCAATCTACGGTCATCATTTCAGAAAAGTTTGCGAAATACACATCCTTTAAATTGATCACATGATAACTCAAACTCCGCATTATAAAGGGTTTTAAATTTCAAATTGGAGCAATGGAGCCATCTATATTTTGGATTTTAGATTTCGGATTTTGGATTTAATGTTCGACCCAATAGCTGGGCATCAACTTTTTGCAGTTTCAATCCGCAATCCAAATTCCAAAATCAGGGAAACTCCAGCACTCCAACACTCCAGGTAATCTTTCGAACATGTTCTTCATCGCCGGTGTTTCGCCCAAAATTAAAGTTTTAGATCAAAATCCCCGCAGATGTCCGGTTTGCGGGTTGCATCAGGCGTATTATAAGCGCATGGACCACTACCTCAGCCTCTTCTTTATTCCGCTATTCAGAATCAAAAAGGGTGAGCCGTTTATTATGTGCGATCGCTGTGAAAGGAGCGTTAATGAGTTCGGGCCGGACTTCGCCCGGCAGCAGCCTGAAGGGGCAAAAACCTGCAGACATTGTGGTAAAGATGTCGGTAGCGATTTCAAATTTTGTCCATATTGCGGCAGGCGGGTATAAGTGCGGGTTAAGGGCTTGCATTTTAGGTGTCAGTGTTCAGGTGTCAGTAAACAGATGACGGAGGACAGAAAACAGAAGTCAGGTAGGATGCTGCATCCTCCAGTTTTTACCATCTGTCTTCTGTCCTCTGACATCTGACCTCTGTAATCTGACACCCGACACCTGAACACTGACACCTATTGAAGCTGAAATTGGAAACATTAAAGTGACTCAAAACCTGCCAAATGACAGCAGCAACACGCTTGAGCGCCACGTGGTTCTGATCTCACCGGAGATCCACTGGAACACCGGCAACATCGGTCGGACATGCGTTGCCACCGGATCCTTTCTGCATTTGATCAAACCGTTAGGATTTTCCCTGGATAGCAAAAAAATCAAACGCGCGGGTTTGGATTATTGGCAGCTCGTAAAACTCAGTGTCTGGGAGGATTTTGCCGGTTTTCAATCAAAACTGGCGCCCGGAAAGGACGAGGTGGCCATCTTTTCAAAAACCGGAGCCCGACCTTTCTGGTCCCTGCCTTCACCGGCGCGGCAGTTTCTTATTTTTGGCTCCGAAACCCGCGGGCTTCCCGAAAACATTGTGAGCCGGTATCCGGGCACCACCTATCATATCCCAATCTCAAAAGACATTCGATCATTAAATCTTTCCACTGCTGTCGGTATTGCCCTTTATGAAAGCCTGCGCCGGGCACACCCTTTTCACGCTTGGTCCATTGGTTGAATAAATACTTTTATCTGTGATATATTTAGAAGCTATCTCAAAAATGCATCTAACGCCCAATGGCTGTGTTGCAAACCGATTCAAAATGCTCGAATACTAACGTGTATGCTCCGCTTTTGAATCGGTTTGCGCCTTGCCATTGACCGTTATCTACTATTTTTGAGATTGCTTCACTATAATTAGAGAAAAATATTAAAAAGATACTTGCAGCGAACGGAGCATCATTCAAAATCAATATTTCATTACTTAATACCTATTGACATTATTAGTAATGTGATTATTTTTATTGTAAAATATAATCAGCTTTTATGGAAGGTTGGATAAAGAATGCGTTTCGATAAATTTACAATAAAATCTCAGGAGCTTATACAAAGTGCCCAATCGCTGGCCTCACAGCACAATAACCAGCAGATTGAACCCGAACACCTGCTGGCAGCCATGCTCGCCGAAACCGAAGGGATCGCCGGCGCCATGCTTCGCAAACTGGGTGCTGCACCGAATGAGATCGCCCAGCAGGTAACCGCTGCGATTGCCAGGCTTCCCGGCGTTAGCGGTGCGGGAACCGGTGAAGTCTATATCTCGCCCAGGGCCAAGGCGGTATTGGAGCAGGCATTTACCGAAGCCACCAATATGAAGGATGAATATGTCAGTATCGAACATATCCTTTTAGCCATATCCGATGAAAAAAACGGTGAAGCGGCCGGCATTCTGGCCGGCGCCGGGGTAACCCGTGAAGCGATTTTAAAAGTGCTTCTGGTAATCCGGGGCAATCAGCGCATCACCGACCCCAATCCTGAAGAAAAATACCAGGCTCTGGAAAAATTCAGCCGCGATCTGACGGACCTGGCCCGTCTGGGAAAATTGGATCCGGTTATCGGTCGGGATGAAGAAGTCCGACGCATTGTTCAGGTCCTTTCCAGACGCAAAAAGAACAATCCGGTGTTGATCGGAGAACCGGGTGTCGGCAAAACCGCAATCGTGGAGGGGCTGGCCCAGCGAATTGCGGAAGGGGATGTTTCCGAAACCCTGAAAAACCGTCGCCTGGCGGCTCTGGATATGGGAGCGCTGATCGCCGGTGCCAAATATCGCGGTGAATTTGAAGATCGGCTCAAAGCCGTATTAAAAGAGGTCGAAACCGCAGAAGGTGAAATCATCCTGTTCATCGACGAACTTCACACCGTGGTGGGTGCCGGCGCAGCCGAAGGTGCCGTGGATGCATCCAATATGCTCAAACCCGCGCTGGCCCGGGGCACACTGCGCTGCGTGGGCGCGACCACTCTCAACGAATATCGCAAATACATAGAAAAAGATGCTGCCCTGGAACGCCGTTTTCAACCGGTAATGGTGGGTGAGCCCACCGTGGAAGACACGATTTCGATTTTGCGTGGGCTCAAAGAAAAATACGAAGTCCATCACGGCGTTCGCATCAAAGATTCGGCCATTGTAGCCGCAGCCACCCTTTCACATCGGTATATTGCCGATCGATTTTTGCCGGATAAGGCCATTGATCTAATGGATGAATGCGCTTCCAAGCTGCGGATTGAAATTGACAGCATGCCGGCCGAAATTGATGAGATTCAGCGCAAAATCACCCAGTCCGAAATCGAACGCCAGGCTCTGAAAAAGGAAACAGATCCGGCCTCCAAGGAACGACTCCAAAAACTGGAAACCGAGCTGGCCGACATGAATGATGTCCTCCTGAAAATGAAGGGCCACTGGCAAAATGAAAAAGACCTGATCCAGACCATTCGCAAAATCAAAGAAAATCAGGAACATTTAAGCACCGAGGCCCAATTGGCCGAAAGAGAAGGCGATCTGGCCCGGGTGGCTGAATTGAGATACGGCGAAGCCCTGAAACTTGAAAAGCAGCTGGAAGAAGTCAACCAGAAGCTTTCCGAGCTTCAACAGGCTAGCAAGATGCTTAAAGAAGAAGTCGATGATGAGGATGTGGCTGAAGTCGTATCCCGTTGGACCGGGATTCCGGTGAGCAAAATGCTCGAAGGCGAAAGGGATAAGCTGGTGCATATGGAAAAGCGGCTTCACCGACGGGTTATCGGACAGGATGAAGCCGTCACCGCGGTGTCCAACGCCGTTCGTCGGGCACGCTCGGGGCTGCAGGATCCCAACCGGCCCATCGGGTCTTTTATTTTCATGGGACCCACCGGGGTCGGTAAAACCGAACTGGCAAAAGCACTGGCAGAATTCATTTTTGACAGCGAGCAGGCCATCGTTCGAATTGACATGTCCGAATACATGGAAAAGCATTCCGTTGCCCGCCTGATCGGTGCGCCCCCCGGGTATGTGGGATACGAAGAAGGCGGCTACCTGACCGAAGCAGTCCGCCGCCGGCCGTACTCGGTCGTGTTGTTTGACGAAATCGAAAAAGCACACCCGGAAGTATTTAATGTCATGCTGCAAATTCTGGATGACGGGCGTATGACCGATGGCCAGGGCCGGACGGTTGATTTTAAAAATACGATCGTCATTATGACATCCAATGTGGGTAGCCAGTGGATTCAGGAGCTAGGGGCATCTGATCGTGAAGCAATGGAAAATCGGGTGACCGAGGCCTTACGCGTCAGTTTTAAGCCCGAGTTTTTAAATCGCATCGATGAAATCATCATATTCCAGAGCCTGGCCGCGGATGACATTTTGAAAATCGTCGACATCCAGATTGACAGGCTTGGCCGGCGGCTTGCGGATAAAAATATTGAACTTATATTATCAGACGGTTCGAAAGAGTTAATCGCCAAGAAAGGTTATGATCCGGTCTATGGCGCACGGCCGCTAAAACGAGTGATCCAGCAATTTATTGAAAACCCATTGTCTCTGGAGATTCTCGAGGGCAAAATTCCTGACGGGGCCCGGGTCAGCGCTGAAGCCGCGGGAGATAAAATCGTTTTTAAGACGATATAAATACCGATTCAGGTGAAAAAAGCCCGGCTCTTTGGGAGCCGGGCTTTTGTTTCTTGTTGTAATCTAACTGAACACATCGTAAGATCCTGCCGTTTATTTCAGGATATAAATTTCTTATGAGCCGATCTGTACCCGAAAAAATACGCCGATTTTACGATCAGTTTTCTGGCAACGATCACGTGCTGATCGTGATCAATGCCGATCCGGATGCGATCGCCAGTGCGATGGCCGTCAGTCGCCTGCTGTGGCGCAAGGTGCTGAATGTGACGATTTCGCACATCAATACCATCAATCGGCCGGATAACCTGGCGATGATTCGGCTACTGGGCGTAACCTTGGTACCTTTTGAAGAGATTGAAGTGGATCAATTCAGCCGGGTGGTTATTGTGGACTCCCAGCCGGATCACAACGAACTTATGGCTGAATTAAAGCCGGATGTTATTATCGACCACCACCCCGAATCCGGTGCCAAAGCACCGTTTTTAGATATCCGCCCCCATTCCGGCGCCACCGCCACTATTTTAACTGAATACCTGCGGGCAGCAAAAATAAAACCATCCGCAAAGCTCGCCACCGGCCTGTATCATGGCATCAAAACCGACACGAATGATTTTAAAGGGCAAACCCAGATCGAAGATGTACGCGCATTTCAATATTTATTTCGACACGCCAACATACATCTTGCCCGCAAGATAGAAAAGGCCGACCTTCGATTTGACCTTTTGAAATATTTCAAAATTGCCCTGCAAAATATGCGACGCCGAAAGGGCAAAGTCTATATCCATTTAGGTCACGTGGTGAATCCGGACATTTGTGTGCTGATTGCCGACTTTTTTATGAGGATCAATACCGTCACCTGGAGTATTGTGTCCGGAATCTGTGATAAAAGATTAACCATTATTTTCCGAAACGACGGTATTCGAAAAAACGCCGGCAAGGTTGCCAAGGAAGGATTTGGAAAATTTGGCAATGCCGGAGGCCACAAAAACATGGCCCGAGCAGAAATTGCGCTCAACGATCTTAAAAAGCACGTCGATGTGCGGGATGACAATAGAGTGCTGTTATGGATTATTGGGAGAACTGCAAGAAGAGTGGAACCCAAATAGGCAAAAGCAAAAAAGTGACTAAAGTGAACTAAAATGAGCTAAAGTGCCTAAAGTTTTGGTGTCGCTACGCTCCATCTTTTTATAAAAATGGCAGAATTCCTTAACTTTAGTCACTTTAGATCACTTACTTTTAGGCTTTACGCAAAAGAGGTTATTTCACTTATAATACCTTGATAAGGCATGACGGGAAGCAAATCAGGCATAACGATAACAATTCTGGGTTCCGGGACGTGTGTGCCGTCGCTGAAGCGCAGTTCGTGTTCGGTTCTAATGCAGGTTGGCGCTTCAAGGCTCTTGTTTGATTCCGGACCGGGTACCATGCGGCGGTTGCTGGAAGCGCAGACCACCCTTTTCGATATATCCCATATTTTTTACAGTCATTTTCATCCCGACCACACCGGCGAATTCGTTCCGTTTATATTTGCCACCAAGTATCCGAACGGCAGCCAGCGAAATACGCCTTTGACGGCTGCCGGCGGCGTGGGATTTCTGGATTTTTACGAAGGACTGAAAGCCGTTTACGGCCACTGGATTGAACTTGCCCCCGGGTTGCTGAATGTCATGGAATTTGACAATAAAAGACCCGATTCGCGCCAATTTGAAGATTTTACGGTAAAAACCGCTCCGGTTGCACACAACGAAGAAAGCATTGCCTACCGCATAACCAGCGCCGACGGGCAGTCTGCAGTGTACACCGGGGATACAGACTACAGTGAAACGATCATTGACCTTGCAAAAGACACAGATCTGCTGATCTGCGAGTGTGCCCTGCCGGACAGGTTCAGGGTCAAAGGACACCTGACGCCGTCATTGGCAGGTGATCTTGCGGCCAAAGCCAATGTTCGCAAACTGGTCTTAACCCATTTTTATCCGCAATGTGATAATGAAGACATCGCAGCCGAATGCCGCAAAACCTACTCCGGCCCCTTAGTATTGGCCGAAGATTTAATGGAAATAAAAATTGGTTGAATTTGTCTAATTTGTTTTATTAGTTTTATTTGTTAACCGAAATAGATTAGGTAATATAAACGCAGAGATAACCAATCCAACCCATTGAACCAATAAAACCAATTCAACTGAAATGCGTTACTATCCCGTCCATTTAGACATCAAAAACCGCAATTGCCTGGTTGTTGGCGGGGGCGCCGTGTGCACCCGCAAGGTGAACACGCTGTTGGAATGCGGCGCCAGGGTGACCGTTGTCAGCCCCAATCCAACCCGGCAGCTGACAAAACTGGCCACAGAGGGAGCCATCACATTAACACAGCGTTCTTACCGATCCGCTGATTTAAACGGCACGTTTCTGGTCATCGGGGCCACAGATGATGAAAATTTAAATCAGCTGATCGCCAACGATGCCGTGCAGAACAACACCCTGTGTAATATTGCCGACCGTCCTGAGGCCTGTAATTTTATCCTGCCATCTATTGTCCGGCGAGGCGATTTGGTCATTACAATTTCCACTTCAGGCAAAAGCCCGGCCCTGGCAAAACAATTGCGCCAAAAACTGGAAACCCAATTCGGCAAAGAATATGCGGAATTTCTGCTTCTCATGGGGGCCATCCGCAAAAAACTGCTGAGTCAAGCCCATGAGCCCGAGGCACATAAAGACCTTTTCAACAAACTGCTCGACAGCAATCTCATTCAATTAATGCAGTCAGGTAAAACGGAAGAAATAAATTCGCTGCTTTATAAAGTTTTGGGAGAAGGATATAAAATCGAAGAGCTATTATAAGCTGTAATGTATTGGACCCGCTAGCCCGTTAGCTTGTCAACAAATAAAAATCAGATTTTTCCCTATTTTAACCGGCTCAACTGGCCAACCGAGAGCGGAGTATTAATGGAATCTATCATCTTAATTAGCGTTTTATTGTATCTGCTTAGCATGGCCGGCTATTTTGCATTTCTATTTATTCAGAAAGACTATTTCCAGCGCGCCGGATTCTTTCTGCTGCTGGCCGGCTTTTTATTTCACACCCTGGCCATCGCTTACGGCTTTTTCAAGGCCGGACATATGCCGGTCAGCAATATGCATGAAACGCTTTCTTTTGCCGCTTGGGCTATTGCCGGCGTATTTCTGACTATTCAATATAAGTTTAATTTAAAAATTTTGGGAATATTTGCAGCGCCAATCCTGGCGTTAATCATGATCGTCGTTTCGCAGCTTCCCAATGAACCGGCCCAGACGGCCAAAATTTTCAAAAGCTTCTGGCTGGTGAGTCACGTCACGGTCATCTTCATCGGAGAGGCGGCGTTCGCCCTGGCCTGTGGACTGGGTGTGCTGTATTTGTTGCAGGAACACGAAATCAAAACCAAGAAGCATGGATTCTTTTTTAAACGCTTACCGTCTTTGGAAATGCTGGACAACATCGGATATGTCTGCATCGTGCTGGGTTTTACCATGCTCACGCTGGGGCTGATAACCGGCTTGGTTTATGCGAAAACGTTCTGGGGACGGTTCTGGAGCTGGGACCCCAAAGAAGTTTGGTCCGGAATTACCTGGCTGTTTTATGCGGTCCTGCTCCATGAAAGATTGACGGCAGGATGGCGCGGGCGGCGCTCTGCCATGATGGCCATTATCGGATTCGGGGTTCTGATATTTACATTTTTGGGGGTCAATCTCCTGATGACGGGACACCACGGGGATTTTACTAAGTTTTAGTTTCCGGAACCAAACGAGTATAAAACCACAAAGACACCAAGAACACAAAGGATAGTATTTCAAAAACAACTTTAAGGTTCTTTGTGAACTTTGTGTTCTTTGTGGTGTAAAAAATTTTACAACAATTAAGCGACTAAATCCCTAAATTGTTAAAACGATGCTTGATATCGTATTACTTGGCATAAATCATAAGACCGCTCCGATTGAGGTCAGGGAGTGTATCGCCTTTTCAGAGGATGAGTCGAAAACTGCCCTGCACTCGCTTCTGCACAAACCTTTCATAAAAGAAGCGTTGCTTTTTTCGACCTGCAACCGGGTGGAGGTTTTACTGGTAGCCGATAATACATCACAGGCGGTTGAGGAAACTAAAAGGTTTATCGCCGAATTCAACAAGATTCCGCTGGAACAATTTGAAGACGCCCTCTATATCCATCAGGGCGATGAAGCCGTGCGTCATGTTTTTCGCGTGGCCTCGAGCCTGGATTCAATGGTTGTGGGCGAACCCCAGATCCTGGGCCAGGTAAAAGAGGCTTATCGAACCGCCACCGACGAAAAGACCTCCGGTGTCATATTAAACCGCTTATTGCACCGCACGTTTCTTGTCGCCAAGCGCATCCGCACTGAAACCGGCATCGGAGATCGCGCGGTTTCCATCAGTTATGCCGCCGTTGAACTCTGCCGCAAAATATTTGAAGAATTGCAGGGCAAAAAAGTGTTGCTCATCGGCGCCGGAGAAATGGCCGAATTGGCTGTCGAACACCTCCTCCGCAACAAGGTCGCAAATGTATGGGTGGCCAACCGCACCTTTGAAAACGGCGTTGAACTGGCCAGGCAGTTCAATGGAAGCGCCATCCGATTCGAAGAAATTCCAGAGAGCTTAAAAACTGTGGACATTATTATCAGCTCCACAGGGGCACCTGATTATGTGATTCAGCAGGATCAGGTGAAAGGTATCATTCGCAAACGTCGCAATCGACCGCTATTTTTCATGGATATTGCCTTCCCCCGGGACATCGACCCTGAAATCAATCGCCTTGCTAATTCATATGTTTATGATATCGATGACTTAAAGGGAATCATCGATGAAAATATTGATGATCGCCGCAAGGAGGCAATTAAAGGTGAACGCATCGTTGATGAGGCCGTCATCCATTTCCGTAAATGGCATGAAAGCCTGGATATCGTGCCAACCATCATCGCCCTGAGAAGTAAAATGGAATCAATTGCGGAGGCCGAACTCAAAAAAACCCTGCAATCCAGCAAGATCTCAGAGCAGGAATCCGAAGCCATCCACAAAATGACGGGTTCACTCATCAACAAGATCCTGCATGATCCGACCCTGTTTCTGAAACAAAACGGCATGCGCGAAGATAAATCCTTTTATATTGATACAGTCAGAAAACTGTTTAAGTTGGATGAATAATAAATCCGGAGGATTTATTATGAGAAAAACAGCATTACTTTTTCCCGGCCAGGGCTCCCAAAGTGTGGGGATGGGTGAAGAATTTTATCGAGAATACGATTTTGTGCGCGAAATTTTTGATATGGCCGAAGAAACGGCCAAAATGAATATCTCCAAGCTTTGTTTTAAAGGCCCCATGGAAGAATTGACCCAAACGGTCAACCTGCAGCCGGCCGTCACAACAGTTAATCTTGCCTGTCTGGCAGTTCTTCAAAAAGATGGAGTCGATTATGATCTATGTGCCGGCCACAGTCTGGGAGAATACAGTGCCCTGAATGCCGCCGGCGTTGTATCCGGTGAAGACACCATCAAGCTGGTATATAAGAGAGGCGAGCTCATGCATCGGGAATCCACTAAAAACAGGGGAGCGATGCATGCCATCGTCGGGCTTCCCATTGCTGAGGTCGATCGTCTTGTCGCCGAGGTTCAGCCGCAAGGCGTTGTGTCGGTTGCCAACCACAACAGCGAACAGCAGATTGTGATCACCGGCTCACCGGGGCCTGTCGAAAAAGTCTCGGCGCTTGCTGCGCAAAAGGGGGCCAGGGCCATACCTCTGAAAGTCAGCGGCGCCTGGCACAGTGAACTCATAAAAGGGGCTGAACAGGAGTTCAAAGAGATTTTAGCCCAGATGAGTTTTAATCCCCCTGAAAAATCCATCCTCCTCAACGTTTCGGCCGATATCTCCACTGAGGCAGACGAAATCAAAGACATCATGGGCCGACAGCTGTGCAGCCCGGTAAAATGGTTTGATTCCATGGGCAAATTGATGGACGCAGAGGTTGAAACCTTTGTGGAAGTCGGGCCGGGCAGGGTGCTTGCCGGTTTGTTAAAAAAGATCCTGCCGGCCGATTACCCGGCCAAAGTTTGCAATGTCGCCAACATGAAGCAGCTCGAGCGTTTTCTCAAGGAAAACAGCTGACAGTCATAAGGAAAAATGTCTGATTCTATCTAACTGACCAATGGGCTTAACCCCTGTGCGTTAGATAACGAGAACGAGGACGAGGAGGAAAGTTGCATAACCTCTTACTCGTACTCCTCCTCGTCCTCGATAACGGCATTTTTGAGATAGCTTATAGCGCATAGGTTTGATCCATATACCGGTTGCAAAAACCCCTCAGGCTCTATGGCAAAAAGGATTAAATCATGATCAACAACCCTTACTTTATCTGGATCCTATCTCTGGTAAATCTGGCAATTCTGTGTATGGCCTTTTTGTTTACCTATGAGTCCATCCGTGAGCAGGAACCGAGGGCACCCAAATGGGGCGCGGCCCTGATGGCATTCCATTTCTTTCTAGGCGTACTCATTTTGTCATGGCCGCCGGCCCGGTTGCCTATTGCCTGGTTCCTCGGTATCGGTGTGGCGGTTCAGGCCCTCTTCCTGATACCCTATAAAGGAAAGGCCGCCAGAGCGAAGCATGCGGCCGATTATCTCTATGGCGACGGGACCGGTTTCAAAAAGGCCGATGAACGCGACATGATGTTTGCTCGCAATACGATGATCCCGGGTTCAAAGCATTACGAAGAGTATTATCAAGCGCACCCCGAAAAAAAAACTTATGACGATCGTCGCCGGGCTGTGGGCGGTCCTTTGGGTAAAACCGGCGCCATTGACGGCCGATATCAACCGAATGTGGCCATGCTCGTTTCCTCGATCGAATTCCCCATGATGTTAGGGGATAAAGCCTATGTGGATCCGGAAACATCCTTATCTCGCAGCATTTACTTATCCAGGGAAGATGCCAAGACCGGCGAGGAAATAGATCCTGCCAAAGCCACCCGTATAGTCAAAAAATGGGCCCGGCACCTTGGCGCCAACCTGGTGGGCGTTTGTAAAATTGATCCCCGCTGGGCGTATTCACACAGGGGCCGAATACATTATGATGACTGGGAAAATTGGGGCAAGGAGATTCCCGAACTGCTCCCCTATGCCGTGGTTGTCGCCACAGAGATGGACGATGACATGGTCCGCTCGGCACCGCATACCCCCACCCTGGTTGAGAGCGGTTACAACTACGCGCGCGGAGCCTATATTACGACCATTCTGTCCCGCTGGTTTGGCGCAATGGGATACAAAGCCGTTGCCCAGCACAACCGGCATTACGACACATTGGAGGTGCCGTTGGCCATTGATGCCGGTTTGGGCGAATTGGGGCGCTTCGGCTATCTTATCGCCGATAAATTCGGGCCCCGCGTGCGTCTGTTTGCCGTACAGACAGACATGCCGCTGGTTCCTGACAAACCCGTCGACCTGGGCGCTGAAAAGTTTTGTGAAGTCTGTTTGAAATGCGGGGAATCCTGTCCATCAAAATCGATCCCGATAGAAAGAGAAAAAAAGGTGGCCCGCGGGATCGAGCGCTGGTCGCTTAATGCGGAGACCTGTTTCGCGTACTGGGGGAAAATCGGTACCGATTGCTGCATCTGTATGGCGATATGCCCTTTTTCCAGACCCAGCCGTACCATCCATCGATTTGTAAAATTCATGTTGCGCCATTCAACCCTCGCACGGGTGATTTTCCCTTATATTGACAATATCCTGTATGGCCGACGCTGGAAGCCTCGCAAGGCATTGGATTGGATGGATTATCCCAAAGGCGCCAGCTCAAAAGAGGTTCCCATCTTTGAAGCAGATGCCTGAAGACTAAATAAATATCAGGCGTTGATGTTCTTTTATAAAAAGTCCGCATTGCAAAATTAAATAACGCACCCAACTTACCCTCAAAATAAATTCTCCCTTTTTCATTATGATCGTAAGTACTGAGCGGCACTCAAAATCATCTAAATTTAATAGATTTAAGTATTTAAAATTAAACAAAAAATGTGCTGCTATTTGAACAAATTAAATTTATTTGAGAATTTTTCTTGACAAACGAATACTGCTCAAATATATATAAAAATAAAAAGCTTTCTTATTTTATATACAATAATATCCATGGTTTATAAGCTTGAATGATATTCGGTTAAAGGGATGTCAAATAAATTATCAAAAGAAGACACCCGATCGCGGATAATTAAAGCGGCCACAAAACTATTCGCTGAAAATGGCTATCAGCAAACCACGATTGCTGAAATTGCAAAAATAGTGGGGCTGGCCGAGGGCAGCATTTATGAGCACTTTCGTGGTAAAGAAGAAATACTTTTGACCATACCGAATGTCTGGGTGACCCGATCCATCGAGGAACTCGAACTGCAGCTTTTAGGTATTAAAGGGGCCATCAACAAGCTCAGAAAGTTTTTGTGGTGGTACATCCATTACATCGAAAGCGAGCCCATGACCGCAAAGGTCGTGTTCCTCTTCCTGAAAACAAATCCTAATTTTATGCAAACCGAAGCCTACTCCAATGTCAAAATATTTTATTCCTACCTGATAAAAATTTTTGAAGAAGGGTGCGAAACCGGTGAATTGATGCAAGATTTAAATCCCTTTATTGCCAGGGCAACATTTTTAGGCACCATCGAGCACCTGGTTATTCGCTGGCTTTTAAAGGGTAGGACCTATTCATTGTTTGACAATCTAGAGCAGACCTTCAACGTACTCGTGGAAGGTTTTCGAGAACGCCGGCCTCAAATTTAGCCTGTTGGACAGATAATGGATTCCAATAAAAAATATCAAGAGCTGAGACAGAAAACCGTCCCGGGAATCCTTCTTGAACGGGCAAAAAAGACCCCGCATGAAGTCGCTTACCGCGCCAAGAAATTCGGAATTTACCGGGAACGCACCTGGGCGGAGCTCGCAGACAGGGTCGCCAGTTGCGCTATGGGATTGAAAAAATTGGGTCTTCCGCATGGTAAACGATTAGCTTTAATGGGGGACCCATGCGAAGAATATATGATCTGCGAGCTGGCTGCTGAGGCTTTAGGGGCGGTGACCTATGGAATTTATCCAACCTCTTCCCAAAAAGAACTGCATTATCTGATGGAAGATGGGGGGGCATGTATATTCGTAGCCGAGGATCAGGAATATGTCGATCGCATCCTGCCGCTCTTCGATAAGCTTCCGCATCTAAAAAATATTGTGGTTATTGATTACCAGGGCATGTTTATGTATGAGCATCCCTCGCTGCTCCCTTACGAAAAGCTGATGCAGGATGGCGAGAAAACCCATCGTTCGAACCCGGGGATGTTCGAGAAAGTTGTCAGCAGGGTAAAACCCACCGATAGCGTATTTATCGTATATACCTCCGGGACCACCGGAAACCCAAAAGGCGTCCTCATCAGTCACGGAAAGCATCTGGCCGGTACGTATAACATTATTGATTGTTTTCCGATTCTGGCTGAACAGCCCCATCGCACGGTGATCTACCTTCCATTGTGCCACATACTTGGTAAAGATGTCGCCATAACATTGCCTTTGCTTTCACGGATTGTCCCGCATTATGGAGAAGATATCGAGGATTTAGGGCAAACAATCTTCGAAATCGCACCGACGATCCTCTTTACGGTACCCAGGTATCTCCAGAAATTTGTCTCGAATATTATCGTGGGTATCGAAAACTCAAGCCGAATCAAAAAAAATGTCTACCGATTATCACTAAAAATTGGGCGCCTTTACATAAAAAAGCTTTGGGAAGGAAACGGAAATTTCTTCCTAAACGTTCTGTACCGCATTTGTTACCACATATCCTTTCGGCCCATACTCAACAAGATCGGATTCGACAAGCTCAAGCTTGCAGTTTCAGGCGGTGCACCGCTACCATCTGAAGTCATGGGCCTGTGGCAGATCTACGGGGTGTCCCTGGCCGAGATGTACGGACAAACCGAAACCGCAGGCGCCATCATTGCCGGACAAAGACAGCGTTTTCCTCGTCCCGGAAATATTGGCGTTCCCCCCTCCGGCTGGCAAGTAAAGTTTGGTGAAAACAGTGAAATTCTGGTCAAAGCAAACGATATCTTTGAAGGCTATTGGAACAGCCCCGAGCTGACCAAAGAGGTGCTTGATGATGACGGCTGGCTACATACCGGAGATGTGGGAGAATGGACGCCCGAGGGAAATCTTAAAATTGTGGATCGTGTGCGGGACATCATCGTCACCTCCGGTGGCAAGACGCTGAGTCCTACCTATATCGAAAATGGATTAAGGTCCAGCGCGTATATCAGTGAAGCAGTTGTTTTTGGGCACAACCGCAAATACATCTCAGTTCTGATAGAGATTGATTTTGAAACAGTGTCGGCCTGGGCACGGCTCAATGATATTCCTTACACCGGTTTCACCAGCCTGTCGCAGCACCCCGAAGTCCTTCAATTAATCGGTACCGAGATAGAGAAAAGCAATCAGGATTTAGCCCGTGTTGAGCAGGTAAAAACTTTTAGAGTCATTCCCAAGGAGCTGGACCCCGAAGAGGAGGGCGAACCGATAACACCGACCCGCAAGGTTAAACGCGAACTCATGTATAAAAAATTTCAAGAACTTATCGATTCAATGTATAGCGACAAGGAAGAGAAATTGGTCGCATCGGAGATAGGCAATTTGCTAAGTTAGTTCAATTGAAACCCATTAACCCATTGTAACCGAAAGGAGGGTTCGCATGTTAAGGAAAACATTTGTCGGAATAGCAACGCTGGCTTTTGTAATGGTTCTTTTCCTAACGCCTGCAATCGCCAAAGATGCGTATCAGGTCGGCATCACCATGGCCATCACCGGTCCCGGGGCAGGGACCTACGGCCCCATGAAAGATGCCATTGACATCTATTTTAAAGCAGTTAATGCCAAAGGGGGTATAAACGGCCATCCGGTAGTGATCATCTTTGAGGACAATGCGGCCCAGCCATCCAAGGCGGCCGCCCAGGCCAAGAAACTCGTCACCCAGGATAAAGTCGATCTGCTGATCATTGCAAGTTTATCAAGCACCTACGCACCGGTCATCAAGATTGCGAAACAGTATAAAGTCCCGCTCCTGTTCTCCGGCGGAGTATGTCCCAAAGACGTTTATCCTCCAGATGCCGATTCGAACCAGTTTTGTTCGACAGCCTATGCCGCGCAGTACGACAGCCGGTTTGCGCTGTCTTTCATCAAGGAAGAAGCCAAGGGGCCTGTAAAGCTGGGTTTGGCGGCCATGAACATCCCGGTTTCACGGGGGGAAATCGATTTCGCCGAAAAACTTGCCCCGTCGATGGGCATCCAGCCAGTGGATAAAGAGATAATCCCCCCGCCCACTCCGGACTACACGCCCTTTGCCACCAAGATCAAAAATGCGGGTGCTAACTGGGGCTATTCCTGGGCGCCGTGGGTAACCCAGGTGCGGACGTTTGAGGCCCTGCGCAAACTCGGCTGGAAAGGGAAGTATCTGGCCTACGGTCATGTCAATTCGGAGGAAGAACTTCAACGCCTTAAGGACGATGGGTTCTATGTTTTTGGAACCAATGCCTTTTTTGCGGACAATACAGCTTTGCACCAACAGATAAAAAGCGCCAGTTTAAAAGAGAACACCATTCATCCTTACCACAAGCTGACCGAAGGTTGGATTGCTTCCATGGTGCTCGAGGCCATTTTTAAAGGCACGCCCTGGCCGGCAAGCCCGGAATCGGTTCGAAAATCCATGAATCAAATCAACCTTGACACGCAAGGCCTTAAGGGTGGGCCGATTGCGTGGACCCTGAACAATCATTATCGGACCACGACCTATTACAGGGTCTACAGGTGGGATTCCCAGAAAAATGGAATCGTGATCGTTAAGGATTGGACCCCATTAGAGGTCAAATAAAGACCGTATTTTCTAGCGCTCCCGGCCGTAAAACCGGTATTGTGATCAAGCTGCGAACTTTCTACCGGCCGGGGGCGCATAACTGCTCATCAGGCGCCCTCCCTTGGGCGCCTCGTTAGAGGTGTTGTCATGCAACTGGTGGTTAATGTCGTCCAATTGGCTGCGCTATACTGCCTGATTTGCTGCGGCTATGTGCTGATTTATCGGACCAGCCGTGTATTGAATTTGGCGCACGGTGAATTTATGGCAATGGGAGGGTATTTTCTATTCACGGTAACCGTATACCTTATTGCAGATCCGATATCCTCATTTATAATTGCATGTTTTTTGAGCCTTGTCCTTGGTTTCGGGGTCTATTTTTTCTTGATGCGCTTTATGGCCGGTGAGTCCGTTTTTGCGGCCGTGCTGGTAACCGTCGCACTCGGTATTCTCCTGAGAGGCTTAATGACGCTGATCTGGACCTCCCAATCCTGGCATCCGCTTCAGAATATGAAGGTCGAGAATGCCTCACATCAATTATTTGAAGGCGCGGTAATCTCCACATTTGGCATCGTGATGGTCGCAAGCACCGTTGTCCTATACCTGACGCTGTTCCTTTCATTCAAGTTTACCCGGTGGGGACTCAGGATGCGCGCGGTGGGCGAACATCCCCTGCTTGCATCCCAGAGGGGTATTGGTCTCCACAAGTTTTATGCCCTGTCATGGGGAATTGCGGTCTTCAGCGGCGGCCTGGCCGGCATGATTCAGGCATGTGATACCGGACTGGAACCCGGCATGTTTATCATCGGTTTGAAAGCGTTTCCGGTGGTCCTGGTGGGTGGATTGGACAGCCTGGCAGGTGTCATTGTCGGCGCCTTTGTTGTCGCTTTAGCCGAAATACTCTGCATCCAATACATTAGCCCGCAGGCCAGCGAAGTTGCCCCCTTCGCTGTTTTACTATTCATGCTGCTCATTAGACCCTGGGGGCTGTTTGGAACCAAAGAAGAGTTAGAAAGAGTCTAGCATGGCATTTGCAAGCGGATATTTTAAAACCAGTTATTCAGCTGATATCGCATTGGTGGAAACGCGCAGTCGATGGGTATGCCTTACTTTGCTGATCGTGGGCTTAATAATTTTCCCATTTATGGCTTCGGCATTTCTGCTGGACATTGCAAATCAGATCTTTCTGGCCTTCATTGCTACTATCGCGCTGATGTTGCTGACAGGATATGCCGGTCTGATTTCCTTAGGACATGCCGGTCTGATTGCCGCCGGTGCTTTTACAACCGCCATACTTTTTAAAGAATTAAACGCTCCGATTTACCTGACACTTCCGGCCTCCGGACTAGTCGGAGCCATGCTGGGAATAATTTTCGGGCTCCCATCTTTGAGATTGAAAGGACTTTACCTGGCCTTAAGTACCCTGGCCCTTCACTTCATCGTTGTCTATCTGGGCGCAGAATATGAGTCTACCAGGAGTTATGCTACGGGTGTGCTCATCGACTCACCCTCTCTGGGACCGCTGTTAATAGAAGATCCGCGTATCTGGTACTTCCTTTTCTTTTTTGCAGATATCCTGCTGATATTATTTGCAACCAACCTGGTTCGTTCCCGAACCGGCAGAGCCTGGATTGCTATTCGCGATCGGGATGTGGCCGCCGAGGCCCTGGGCATAAAAGTAGCGCGTGCCAAGCTTTCTGCTTTTGTGACTTGTTCGGTTATTACGAGTATCGCGGGCTGCCTTTTTTCTTATTATAGAGGATTTGTGTCTGTGGAGGCTTTCAACCTGTTTATGTCAATTGAGTATATTGCCATGATCATCATCGGCGGCATCGGTACAATTCTTGGTGCGGTCTTTGGCACCATATTTGTCGTTTTCCTGCCGTACGCCATCGACTGGATAGTAGATATCTTTCAGGTGCCTGCCCGATTAACAACTTATGTGTTTGCAATTAAATTTGCCGCCTTTGGACTGATTATGATCGTTTTTTTGGTCATGGAACCTGACGGCCTTGTTGGCATCTGGAAGCGGATTAGGGATTATTTTATTCTTTGGCCCTTCAAATACAAAACGCTGGGAAAATGATAAACCGTATCGCAATCCCATTATTCCATCATTCTCCGCCTTCGGCGGATGAGTGAAGAGAACTTTGTCATGCATAAGACAAAAAATAAACCCTTGCTCCGAATAGAGAAACTAGAGGTGGTTTATCACCATGTCTCTACCGCTATCCAGGGGGTATCTCTGGATGTGAACAAAAACCAGATCGTCGCCCTGCTGGGAGTTAACGGAGCGGGCAAAACCACAACCCTGAGAGCCATATCAGGTTTTTTGGGTGTCGATGATGCCAGGGTAACAGAAGGGGTTATCGAATTTTCCGGAGAAAAAATCCAGAACCAGGCGCCCCATCTGATCACCAAGAAAGGTGTCGTTCTGGTACCCGAACGGGATAAGGTATTTGAAAATCTAACAGTGGAGGAAAACCTGGAAGTCTGCGTCCCGCACAATGGGGGCAAGGGGAAAAGAAAGGATTTGATGGATCAAATTTTCCAATATTTTCCAATATTGGCTAAAACTAAAAATCGATTGGGTGGCTACCTGAGTGGTGGTGAACGTCAAATGCTGGCGCTTGCCACGGCCTTATTGTGCAAGCCCAAGCTGCTGCTCATTGACGAGCTGTCCCAGGGACTTGCACCGCTCATCGTGGAGGAACTGCTGAGTCTAATAAAAGTGATTCGAGACGAGCAGCAGGTCACTGTGCTCTTAGTCGAGCAAAACGCAATGGCGGCATTAGAGGTCGCCGAATACGGTTATATCATGGAAAACGGACGGATTGTTTTCGCCGCAGACTCACAAAGATTGAGAAATCACCAGGATATTCAGGAATTCTATCTGGGCCAGGGAGAACGCGAAACTCGCAGAAGCTACCGTGATATCAAGCAATATCGCAGGTCCAGGAGGTGGTATGGGTAATCCTGCGCATCTGCTTTTGGACTCAATTTCCCTGTCTATTGGCGGATTGGATATCCTGTTCGATGTTTCCCTCAAATCCAACAAAGGGGAACTGCTGGCGCTCATCGGTCCCAATGGCGCCGGAAAAACCAGTTTGCTTAACTGTATCAGCGGGATCTACCACCCCGTTACCGGCGAGATCCTACTCAACGGGCAGGATATTGCCGGTTCGAAATCTCATGATGTGGCCCGGATGGGAATCGCACGCACCTTCCAGCATGTGGAGTTGTTTCGCCACATGACCGTGCTTGAAAACCTGATGCTCGGCAGGCATTTGAAGATGAGAAGCGGCCTGCTTTCAAACGGCATATTCTGGGGCAAAACCAAAGATGAGGAGATACAAAATCGGGAAACAGTTGAGGAAATCATCGAGTTTCTGGAACTCGAAAAATTCCGCAAAGCAGACGCCCTCAGCCTTGGGTTCGGGCTGCAAAAAATAGTCGGCCTTGGCAGGGCTCTGGCAATGGAACCCCAGATTTTACTTCTTGACGAACCGTCGGCCGGAATGAACCGCCAGGAGAAGGAAGATCTTGCGCGCTTTATCCTGAGAATTAAATACGAAATCGGAATTACAATGATCTGGGTTGAGCATGATATGCAGCTGGTGGGTGACCTTGCTGACAGAGTCGTTGTTTTGAATTTCGGAAACAAAATCGCCGAGGGACCTCCCAACGAGGTTTTAAAGGACCCTGATGTTGTAAAAGCATATACCGGGACCGGTGCATCGCAAGGTGCAACTAATTAGAATCAGCAGAAAAAATATGAGCATCAAATGATTGCAATGACTTCAAAAGAACGCGTACGGGCTGTGCTGCAGGGGAAAATTCCGGACCGCGTGCCCACATTGACATTTGGCATTGATCCCAACTTTATAAAAAAAATGGGGTCCGCTGATCTGGAAAAAACCTTCGAAGTTTTCGGATTGGATGTTTATCCCATTTATTCACAAAACTGGTGTCAGGGCATGCCGCTCGGGGCGGGGGCTAAACTGGATATACCCGCAGAAATGCAGACCTCCGGAGGCACATATGCCGGCTGGGACGGCATCGATGAGTTCGGACGCATCTGGAAAAGAGGATCATACGTCGGTGGGGTCGTAAGAACTGCAGAAGACATAGAAAAGTACGTGCCTGCACTCCAGCTGGAAAAAAGAACCAATCCCGCAAAAACGAAACAGTCTTTGGATAAGTACTCCGACAAAGCCTTTGCGTTGATAACACACACAGGGCCCTTTGGCCTCACAATGGAAAGCATGGGGTTCGAAGAATTTCTTTACATGTTTATAGATGACCGCAAGTTGATTGAAACGCTTTTATGGGAAAGAACCCTATGGTTTGCCGAGATAGCCGCTTATGGTGCCGAATTGGGAGCTGATTTTATTTTAATGGGGGATGATGCGGCCTTTAAGGGCAGCACGTTTATCTCCCCGCAAGACTTTGAGATCCTTATGATCCCGTGTTTTAGCCATATTGTTAAAAAAGCAGGCATCCCCGTCATCTGGCACTCTGATGGTTATATCACGCCGCTGCTGGATACGGCCATAAAATCCGGAATCGCCGGAGTACACTCACTCGAGCCCACCGCCGGTGTCGATATGGCCGGAGTCAAAAAGGATTACGGTGAAAAGTTGATTTTGGTGGGCAATGTCGATTGCGGAGAAATTCTTTGCCAGGCGGATCGTCAAAAAGTTCGCATGGAAGTTCGTCGCTGCATGGATCAAGCCAAAGCAGGCGGTCGCTATATATTATCGGACAGCAATGCGATTCATAGCGGATGTCACCCGGATGCGGTAACGGAAATGTTTCGTTACGCCAGAAAAATCGGAAGGTACTAGAAGCTATCTCAAAAAATAGCGTTTTATCTTCGAAGACAGAGAAAAAAAGTTCCAAAGGTGCTCTAAAGTTAGAAGTGCCTAAAATGCCTAAAATGAGCTAAAATGCCTAAAGTTATGGTT
>Ga0255055_10000668_pt1 | contig 25993 bp, 21 predicted proteins | sample JV7_2_27_MG_FD_188633 | JGI IMG/M metagenome (GOLD analysis project Ga0255055, IMG submission 188633) | Seawater microbial communities from Jervis Inlet, British Columbia, Canada - JV7_2_27 | ecosystem: Environmental > Aquatic > Marine > Inlet | place: Canada: British Columbia | collected...
GTGGGGGTTCAAATCCCCCCTTCGGCACCAATCATTGAATCCGACCGCATCCGAAGCCCATCAGCAGGCCGGAACGCGCAGGGTGACGAGGCAGCCACCCGCGGGGAGGTTCTCCGCGGAAATATCGCCGCCCATCCCGGAAACGATATGGCGAGCGACGGGCAATCCCATTCCCGAATGCAGGGGTTCCTGCTTGGTGGTAAACCCCTCCTCGAATATACGTGGCATGATCCCCGGGGAGATGCCTTGCCCCTGGTCGGCAACGGTGATGTGCCAGAATCCTTCCCGGAGCGTGGCGCCCACTGTAAGCGTTCCCCCTTTCCCTGCCATCGCCTCCGTTCCGTTCAGGAGAACGGCAAGAAGCGCCAGCCCGGCATCCCTGCTGTCGCCTCTCATCCTGACCGCCGCGTCCTTGTCAGGCAAAACGAGGGTGACGTTGCCGCGACCCAGATCGTACCGCGAGAAAACAACGAGTTCCGAAAGAACGGCGGAGAAGGAAAACGGCTCGCCAACCGGCGCGTGGGGCCGCACGTAATGGGAAAAATGCTTGATGATGGCCGCGATCTTCTCCCCCGCCGACAGGATTTTTTCCGCGCCCTCAAGGGCTTTCTTCTCTCCCCCCCCCATGACCTGGAGGAGTTCCGCGAAACCGAGAACGACGCTTAAGTGGTTGTCCACTTCGTGGGACACCCCCATCACGATCCGGCCGAACAGGGCGAGACGGAACTGCTCGACGGCTTTCCTATCCATTGCTCCTCCTCGACGACGGTCCTCCCGGGGAATCCTTCTCTGCCTTGAGTACCCGGTTCTTTCCCGCCCGTTTGGCGCGATACATGGCATCGTCTGCCGCCCGGATCAAACTTTCGATCTCGACGCCGTGCTCGGGATAGGACGACACGCCGATGCTCACCGTCACGTGCTCCTCACCCCGGTACTCCTCCTCGATCTGTTTCCGGATCCGCTCGGCCACGGCAAGCGGCCCCGCCGTTTCGATCTTGCCGCGCAGGCGCTCCGCGGCGATCATCCCCTGGGGAGAGGACGCCTCCGGAAGGATGATCGCGAACTCCTCCCCGCCGTACCGGCATGCAATGTCCACCTCGTAGGAAGGCACGTCTTCGCTGCGCCGGATGTGGGTTTGCATGATCTCCGCTACGGACTTGAGGAAGCTGTCCCCGGCAAGGTGGCCGTACTTGTCGTTGAACCTCTTGAAGTCGTCCACGTCCAGGATGAGCAGGGAGAGCGTCCGCCCGTATCGCTTCGCCCTCTGGATCTCCGAGTTGAACCGGTAGAAGAAGTAGTGCCGGTTGTACAGATTGGTCAGGGAGTCCTTGACCACCATCTCCCGCAGAACGGCCTCCCGACGCCGGACCGTGGCCATCATGAACGCGGCGACGTAGGCCACACAGAAGTTGGTGATGGAGATCCACGCCCACTTGATCATCACATAGGAGAAGGTTTGCTGGAGCGCGTTGTTTTCGAAGGGCATCGGCACTGGTGGGATGATTCCATGGAACTCGAAGGTGAGCAGCCCCCCGTAGGCAACCGCGCCGCCGAGGGCGATCGCATAGGTGTCCGACTTCTTGTCCATGATCAGTGCGGCCTCGAGCGTGAGGACCATGTACATCGTCCAGAACCAGGAGACTGCGCCGCCGCTGAAGTGCACCATCACCGTCACGATGACCAGGTCGAAAAGGAGCTGGGCCTGGTTCAGCGACCGGATCTGGACGAACCGGCGGTAGGTGTACTGGAAACAGGCGTTGTAGGCGGCGACAAACAAAACGGCTGCGAACGGAGCGACCAGGTGGACGATCGTCAGGGAGTCGAAGTCCGCGCTTTCGTGCTGGAAGAAGATGTGGACGATCACTCCGTAGCCCGTCAGGAGCATCAGGAGGACCCAGCGGGCCCTGATGATCATCCCCACTCTCTCCCTGTTCTCCTTCAGGAGCTCCAGTTCCTCCGTGGTGGGTACATCCCCGGCGAAGATCGTCATCTTCTTCCATTGCTCCCTGAAGAATGTCATCGCGCCAGACAACCTCTCCTTAAGACATCGAGACCCTTCGTTTAAGGATCCCGGTTTTTCGCTTCGCCGGGCCATGCCCCGGCGACGGCCTTCCCGCCGGACCGGGTCCCTTAAAAAATATTCCCCCAATCATCGCAGGCCGGGGAAAAGCCCCCGGGGCCGGAAGGTTTCCCGGATGGATCAGAGCTGCTCTCCCAGGATTCCTCCTCTTCCCCGCCGTTTCGATTCATACATAAGCCGGTCGGCGACGCCCAGGATGGCATCCCGCTCCTGCGACTCCGGAAGGCACGCCGCGTAGCCGATGCTCGCGGTAAAGGAGATCGTCGCCCCCTCCCTGGTGTCGAGCCGAACCTGGGATATCCCCGCCGCGATGCGGCCTGCAGTGGTCGATGTCGCGGCGAGATCGGTCTCGGGAAGGATGACGGCAAACTCGTCTCCCCCGTAGCGGGCGGCCACGTCGCTCTTTCGCAAATGCGCGCAGAGAACGCCCGCCGTCATCATGAGGATGCGGTCCCCGACGATATGCCCGTGCGTGTCGTTGATTTCCTTGAAACCGTCGAGGTCCAGCATGATCACCGAGAGGGAGCGACCATACCGTGCCGCCCTCTCGAGCTCGACCTGGAGCCTCGTGTGGAACGACCCGTGGTTGTGGAGAAGGGTCAGGGAATCCTTGTCCGCGAGCGTTTTCACGAAGTGAAAGAGTTCGGCGTTCTCTACGGCGATCGCAATGTAGGTGGCCAGCACGCGCATCGTTGCCAGCGACTCCCCGTCGAAAGCGTTCGGCTCCGGGTGGTTCACATTCATTATGCCGACCACTTTGCCCTTCGACAGGAGAGGGACGGACATGAAGGATCGCACATCCGGTTTCTCCCCGTTGTAGTCCCCGAATTCCGCCGTGGTACGAACGTCCGGGATGTATACCGCCTCCCCCGACTCGAACACCCTCCAGGAAGTCCCCTCCCCGTGACCGACGGTGAAATCGGAGGATACGGAGGACGGCATCCCCGCCGAGGCGCGGCACACAAGCTTTCCGGATTCCGGCTGGTACAGGAGGATGCAGAAGTCATTCAACCCCAGGCCCTTCATGACCCGTTCGGGAATGATGCGGAAAAGTTCGTCGGTGTCCAGCGTGCCGGCGATCGCCGTGGATACCTCGTAGATGGAATGGAGGTCCTGGATCTTGTCCTCCAGGTGCGACTGGGTCTCCTCCAGGTCGCGTCGGAGGCGTTCAAACTGCCGCAATTTCTCGTCCCGGGTTCGGATATTCTCCCCCAGGGAGGCGATCTCGCGTCCGTACCTCTCGGCCACGGCGGCCGCGACCGGCGTAAAGAGCCCCGCCTCGACGGGAAATTCTTCTCCGGATCCCGAGGAAACTTCCCTCCGCCACCGGGCCGCGGGCCGGAAGACCCTGCCGTTCAGATACAGGTAAAGCGCCGCGCCGAGAACGAATTCTCCGCAGACGGCGATCCAGGCAAGAGGGCCTGCCTGGCGAATTCCCCCGGGCATCAGCGCGATGGACAGGACCGTTGCTGCGACAACCCCGACCCAGACGGCCCAAAAGGGAAATGTCCAACGAATACCGTAACCCAGGGGAAAGTCCTCTCTTTAGTGAAATCTCCTGCTGTGGGAAAAAAGTAACACGTTTTGCACGTGACGAGAAAGACGCATTTATGGACACCACCCCGGGACTAAAAAGAAGCCGGCGCCCCGACCACCAATCGCGCGAGGACCATGTCGCCAATACGCGTGTCGTCCGGCAGGGGGCCGTCGCCTCTCTCGCCCGGCGCCGGACCGGGGACCAAATCAGAAAACGGCTCCGATCGTGAAGTGCCACTCCGAGGGGGATTCCCCCTCCCGTGTGTCCAGTTTCCATCCGTAGTCCAGGGCGACCGGCCCGACCGGCGTGATGTACCGGAGCCCGAGACCCGCGCCCTCCCGGAGATCGAAGTCGTTTTTGGGGTCATCCTTGAACCACACGCTTCCCGCATCCAGGAAGAAGGCGACGAGTAACCCGTATTTCAGGGGAACCCGCAGTTCGACGTTCCCGTTGACCATGAATTCTCCACCCGTGAGGGACCCGTCGGGGGCGCGCGGACCAAGGGTATCCTCATCGAACCCGCGGACGGTCGTCCTCCCGCCAAGGAAGAAGCGCTTCTGGATGGGAACCTCCTCCGTGTCACCGAGCGGTCTTACGACTCCCGCCCTGCCGGACACCACGAAGGTGTTCCTCCGGTATACGGGGAAGTACCAGCTCGACTGGCCGACCAGCTTGTAATATTCCGCCTCCGACCCCAGGTAGGAGGTGGCAAGTTCCGCGGATCCCGAGTTGAAGGATCCCCGGTGCGGGTTGAAGGGGTCGTCCCGGAAATCGAGGACGAACAGCCCCCGGACGGCCGAGATGGTGGCGGTCCCCTGGTCCTGCGGTGACAGGACGGCTCCCGGGGTGACGTCAAAGAGATCGTCCCGGGACAACTCGTACTGCACGGACACGGACGACTGGGCGAAGATCGTCTTGTTGATGCTGGTTACGACGCTCGTCTTCCGAAAGCTGAAGTTCACGCGCTCAGCCTCCGTGTGGGATGCGGTCACTCCCCCCTCCCACTTCCACCGGTTTCCGAAAACCCACGGCTCGCGAAGATCCGCGAGGTAGATCTGCTCCTTCTCGCTGGCTTTTACGCCTGCGGCAAGCCTTCTTCCCCTCCTGTTCAGGTTCCTGGTCTTCGCGCCCGCCAACCCGCGTACTCCCGTGTCGGTGCCGTACCCCGCCCCGAACTCGAACTCGAAGAAGAGGGTCTCCTCCAGTTCGACGATGAGGTCCAGGATCCCTTCGTCCGGCCGTTTGATCCGGTGCATGCGAACCGACTTGTACAGCCCCGTCCGGAAGACGGCCTGCTGGAATGCCAGCAGATCTTTCTCCCCGGCAGGCCTCCCTTCGGGGATGGTGACCTCCCGATACACCACCACGGAGTCGGTGAGCAGGTTTCCCCGGACGACAACCGTCCCGAGTTGATACCGGGGACCTTCTTCGATGTCGAATAAAAGGGTGGCCGTGCCTTCCCGATCGTCGATATCGGGCCGGATCTTCACGGAAGCGTCGAGATACCCCGCATTCCTGTAATGCGTCGCGATCGAATCCTCATCCCGCTCCAACCCCGCATAATCGAAATCCTTTCCCTCGCGGTTTCCGATCAGCCTGAGGAGTTCCTCTCGCAGGAAATGGTCGTTTCCCCGAAACCGGATTTCCCTGAGCTGGTACCGCTTCCCCTCCTCGATGTGTATGGTCGCGGTGATCCCGCCTTTGTCGTCCCATTCGGTGTCCACGGAAGATACGAAGGCATGGACGAATCCTTCCTTCTGGTAAAGCCCGATCAGGGCGGCAAGATCCGTGCTCCATTCCCCCTCGTCGAACTTCCCGGATCCCGTAAAGTAGTGGAACGTCCCCCGTTCCCTTGAAAGCATCTGCTTGCGCAGGCTCTTTGCCGGGATGCTCGCGTTCCCCGTGAATTGGATGGTTTTCAGATATCCCGGCTCCCCTTCCCGGATGACGATCTTCAGAAAGCGTTCGTCTCCGGGCAACTCTCCCTCCTCGATATCGACCTCCGTCTTGAGGTAGTCCCGCTCCCGGTAAAAGGAGAGCAATCGCTCCCGCGTTTCGAACACCAACCCCCCCTCGGTGAATTCCCTTTCCTCGCCATGGATCCCCGACGCTTTTTCGAGCTTCCCGACGGAAAAGCGATGCGCCCCCTCCCACGTGACCTCGTACCGGGGCCCTTCTTCCACGGAAACGGAAGGACAAAGCCACGCTTTATCCTCGCAGGAAAGCCCGGTCTCCGAGATGTGCACCGTCAGGAAACCCTCTCTTTTATACTCTCCCCGGAGCCTGTTCACCCCCTTCTCCCACCTCTGGAAGTTGAAGGTGAAGTCGGGGGAAACGCCGAGAATCTCCTCCTGCCTGTCCCGGGGGAAAAACGCGGCCCCCTTGACCTGCACCTCCCTCACCGGACCGGGGCTTCCTTCCTCCACATCGATCCGGACCTTCCCTTCGCCGGTTGTTACGCTGCAGGCCGCGGAGACCGAAACCGACGCGTCCACGAACCCCTTCCCTCGCAGAAGGGAAAGGACGGATTCGTGCGCCCGGGAAAGATCCTCCTCTTCCACGGGCTTCCCCCGCCGGATCCGGGAAGCCGCCAGGATCCGGGAGGCGGGGATGCGCTTCGACCCTTTCACCTCGATCTCGGCGACGACGGGCAGGGGACGGAGATAGAACAGGACCTGGGCCTTTCCCCCGTCCTGCCGAACGTATGCGGCAAGCTCCCGGAACAGGGTCTTCCGGTGCAGCCGCCGGATCGATTCCCGGATGGCGGCAGGGGTCAGAAGGGTTCCCGGACGCACGGTGATAAGTCCGGCCAGTTCCTCGTAGGAAACCAGGTAGGGGGACGCCACCTGGAACGAGATCGAGTCGATTACCGGGAACCCTCCGTCCGGCACGGTTTCGCCGGAGGAAAGGAGCGCGGGGACGGTGAGGAAAAGAACCGCCAGAAATCCCAGAACCCGGAACCGTGCAACCCACCCGTCAGTCGTCGGCACGAAAGACGTCCCGGAATTGACGGTATCGGTACCGGAATTTCACGTCGGCCCCCAGGTCTCCCTCCTGCGTCAGGGTGGAGCTTTCCCAGTTCCCCTCGAGGTACACGTTCTCCAGGACCTGGAACTCCGCGTTGGCGCTGCCCCTCTGCGTCGTCCCCACAGTCGTCGATACTGACACCGAGAAGCGGTCCCCGAAGCTCTTTCCGACAATGAACCGTGGCTCGAAAGCATTTTCCGTAACGGAAAAGGACGGTTCGATGGCGAACCTGTCCAGGCCGATGCCGGTCCGGATCCCCTCGGTCACCCCGCCCGTGATCGGGACCAGTGCGATCGCCGCCGCTTCGGCGGCAGGGGCCTCCCCCCCCCCTCCCCCTGCGGAGCCCTCCGAGGTGACGCCCAGGGAAAGCAGGCTGACGACGTCGTTCTTGCTGTAGGGGGGGTCGGAGGAGAGCTCCACCTCGTACTTCTCCAGCGTCCCCGACACGCTCACGATAATCGAGACGTTCCCCTTTTTCGTCTCTGCCTGGAAGTCGATCCTGGGGTTATTCCGTCTGGGATCCTGAAACTCCAGGCTCCCGCGCGTCAACTCGTACCGGCTCCCCCGGAAGTCGACGTGCCCTTCCGTGACGTCGAAGGCACCAAGGAGGATGACCCGGTCCGTATCCCCCACAATCTTGAACTCCCCGCCGATTTCCGCCTGCGCAAGGTTGTTCCTGACATGGATCGTCCCGTCGGCCACCGTTTCGAGATCGAGCCGCACGCGGAATTCGGATTCCCCCCTGCGGGCCTTTACGTCCGCGATCCTGCTCCGGAAATCGAGCAGCGCCTTTTCAGGACGGACGGTCTTCGTGAACGTCGCCGACTGGATCTCCACATCTCCCGTGACGAGGACGTCACGGGGCGGTCCGATCAGTTCGACGTGCCCCTGGATAACGGGATGCAGGGCCGCCGGGTAGGGGTATCGCATGTCGAAGAAGTCCACAGAGAAGAACATCTTCTGCCCCTCGGCGAACCGGAGGGGGATTTCCCCCCTGCCGTCTATGTACCCTCCTCCGCTCCTCCCCTCGAAATGCTCGATGATGATCTTCTCCCTGCTGATCACCGCGTCTGCGCTCATCTTCTCGAACAACTGCGCGTACTCCCGGAAGGAAAAGGTCCCGTTTTCCAGGTGCCCGGTCCCGATGACGGAAGGATCGTCCCACTTCCCGGTGACCCGAAGCTCCATCCGGATGGTCCCTTCCAGCCGGTCGAACACGTCCGTCACCAGCCGGATGGCCCCCGCGGGCACCGTGCCTCCAAGACGCAAATCCAGGTCCCCTGCCCAGGACGCCCTCCCGGAGACGCGAAGAGGGTTCCCGGCTGCAAGAATGTTCCCGCTCGCCCAGCGGATCCCCTCGGAGGAGAGCACGACCGAGATATCCTCCCCGGTCATGTCGATCCCCCCCGTACGATATAGGATGTGCTGGACGCCGAGCGTCCCCCGGGAATCCTCGAGGGCAAGAAGCGAGCCTCTGATCTTGAGCTCTCCGGCGATGCTGAAATGTGCTTTTTCGCTCCCGCCGGAAGGGGTTCTTATCCCCGATGCGCCCGGAAAGTCTTCTCCCGCCGAAGTGCCGGCCGTTCGCCCCATCGAAAACGGACCCTCGACCTGGAAGCTGAAAGGCTCCCGGAGCGAGAGGGAATAGGAAAGGTGCGAATCGGGCACACGGGTGACGACTTTGCCGGTGAGGACGTCTCCCTCCCTTTTCCCTTCGGCGTGCAACGCATCGAAGGAAACCCCGGAATAGGACGGTGAGGAGGCCGAGAGGGAATACCGGAACTCGGAAAACGCGTTCGCACGCATTTCCTTGCCTTCGAGCATCTCCTCGCCCTTCATGATCCCCTCGGCATTTACGTCCCACGTCCCTTCGGCGGGGCTGTCTCCCCGCCCGATCGCATCGAGGAGCGTCCCCGTCGGAACACCTGCGGCCTTTACCGAAAATGAGACCGGCCACCCCTTCTCCCGACGAACGGTTGCCAGTACCCGCACATCGGGGGAGGCGGACAGGAGGGAAAACGTGCCGGAAGATCCCCCGAGCTTCCCTTCCGCCGACACCCCTTCGATGGTCAGCCCGCGCGCGGACAACCGAGGAACGGAAGCGGAAAATGTCGTAATTTCCCACCCTTGCGGGCCCGTGCCGGCCGTAACGCGCAGACTGGCTATGCCGCCGATCCCGGTGCGCGATTCCCTGTCCACGAAAGAGGCTACCGTTTCGAGGTTCATGTTCTCCATCGTTCCCGTGATCCTTGTCTCCGCTCCTTCTCCCTTTCCCGCCAGCAGGAATTCCCCTTCCCCGATCTTCCCGGTCCCACGGAATTTCCATCTCGACCCGAGAGAGGATTCGAACCAGCTCCCCGAAACGGAAACGGTTCGTGCGCTGATCCCCGGAAACCGGATCTCGGGAGAAATGATCCTGCCGGAGAGCGAGAAGGCCCCTTCACCTGCCGAGAGCTGCAGGTCCGCTGTCCCCTTCCCCGACATTCCGGACATGTGCTTCCCGAGTGTCTCCGGATCTTTCCCCAGGGAGGAGAGCACGGCCGCACCCCATCTCTCCGCAAGGGAGAAATCGATCTCGCGGGCGTCTACGGCCGATACGAGGAGGGCGGGTTTGGGCGAAAGGGGTCCCGTGAGCGTACCCGTTGCGGTGACTTTCGCAACGTCGGAAGGGATATCCGCGACGAAGTGGACCACGTCCGCCGGATTCCCCTCGAGCTTCACGGAGAGAGGCACCGGGGGAAGATCCCGCGCGGCAAGTTCTTCGGCCCGGACCCCCGCAGTGACAAGGGGATTGTCGGCTGTCCCCGAAACCGTCCATTTGCAGGCGATGTTCCCCCAGGAGACGGGATAGACCCACCCGTACTCCGCGGCCCTTCCCCGGGGAACAATGAATGTCCCGGCGAATGCAAGTCGTCTTCCCTCCGGGGTATACGCTCCCGCGCCCGTGGCTTCGGCGCTCCCCACCGTCGCACGAAGTTCCCGTACAAGCAGTTCCCTGCCGGGAGCGAAGACGCCGGCCGCGGTGACCGCAACGGGAATCGCCACTTTCGCCGTCTTGCCCCCCGCATCCTCCGGTCGCTCGAACCCTCCGGGGTTTTTCAGGGAAACAGTCGCCTGAACCTTTTCCTTCCCCCCCGCGAGCGAGAGGACCAGGTCCCCCCGACCTGCCGGACGCCAGGAAATTCCCCAGGAACCCCAGGGCGCTTTCCCGAACGCCGCGTGCTTGAGCGAAATCCTGGTATCCCCCACCCCCGTCTTCCAGTCGTACGCCCCTGCCCCGGAAACGACCCCGTCCCACACCTTTCCCCGTATCGATTTCAGCAGGACCTGGTTTCCCGAGACCGCGAGGGAAACCTCCGCGTCGGCCGGCGTGTTTCCCGTGAGGAGAAGATTGCGCGCCAGAATCTTCCCCGATCCTTGCGGGTTATCGAGGAATCCCTCCCATCGTGCGGAAAACGAAACCGTTCCCTCCGTCGCCACCGTGCGGAGCAGGTCCCCTCCCGGCGCACCCGATGCCATCCAGCCTGCTATATCGGTCTCCCCGGACCATTTCAGGTCAGCTGCCCGTTCCTTTCCGTCCCACTTCCCGGACAAGGTGAACTTCGCGGAAGCCCCCGAGGCGTGCAACCTTTTGATCCGGACAAAATCCCCCTTCAGGAAGAACTCGGCCTCCACCCTGTCGAACGGGATGTTCCCCCTCCCCGCTCCAGGCAGGGATATCCTCCCCTTGGAACGGACGATCTCCGCAGTGACGCGCGTTCCCCGAAACCTGGTGGGACGGATCCGGACCATCGGCACCTTCGCCCCCCACTCTACGAGCGGACCCAGGGGACCGATCAGGACCTCGCCGTCCAGGAGGACGATCTCGGGAACCGCCCCCCCCCCTTCGCCTTTCCCGGAGGTTCGGAGACCCTCCACCAGGGGGCGGTTACCCTCCCCGGCGTGAACGGAATACTTCCGCACGAGGACGCGGGATACGGGCGATCTGCCCGACAGAATCCGCCATGGGGAAAGCGATACGTCGACATGCTCGGCGCGGGCAAGGGGAACGCCGGCGATGCCGTCCAGAATGTCCAGTTCTTCCAGGGAGACGCGGAAATGCAGAAGGTGAAACCGCAGGTCCCGGTAGGAAACCCGGAAACCGAGTGCCTCGGTCTCCTCCCGGATCGTATCCTCAGCCTTTGCCATAAGGCCGGGAATTTCCTGGAGAAGCCGCCAGGTCCCGAAGGCAAGGAGTACGACGAGAAGGAGCCCCGAACCGATCCACCACGCCCATCGCCTCGCCATAAGGACAAATTATAGAGGAATTGGCGGAAAAGCGAAGGGCCCCTCGCAGGAAAGGGGCCCTTCGCAGCAGGAAGATGCTCTATGGAAAAATGGAGCGGGCGACCGGATTCGAACCGGCGACGTCAAGCTTGGGAAGCTTGCATTCTACCCCTGAATTACGCCCGCAAATTTTTCAGCCTGTTATCACAGAGCGGTCCCCCGTTGCAACGGAATGCTCATCCCTGGAACTTCTGGACGCGCTCCCGGAGGTCCCGGTAGTCCGGCGAGGATTCGTACAGGGAGAGGAAGATCTCCCTCCCCTCCTCTTCCTTCCCGTTCTGGGTAAGCAGAAACGCCTTCTGGTATCTGACATCCCTGGTCTCGTCGGGGCTTATGGACTCCGTAGCGAGCACCTCGTCAAGCGTCTCGAGTGCCGTGACAAGGTCCCCTTTCGCGGCGAACGTCTCGGCAAGCAGGCACGACGCCCCCAGGAAGAGCGCCGGATTCGACCGGGAGAGGCGGAATTCCTCCGCGGCCTCGTCCAGAAGGCCCATCTCCTTGTACGCGATCCCGAGGTTGTACCGCGCCTCGGGGTCCGACTCCCCGATCTCCTCATTCACTTTCGCCTGAAGCTTCTCCACGGCGCTTTGCACCATGCTCTCGTCCTCGCCCTCCTCCCGGGGGGAAGGTTTCTTCTCTTCCGCGGGCGGGGGAGAAGGTTCCTCGGGCGCCTGGAACCTCCGCAAGGCATCCGGGAAGGACATCGCTCCCTCGATCGCCTCCGCCTGTCCATCCTCCAGCAGGGAAATTACCTGATCCGCTTCCTCTCCGCGATCCGAATCCTCCGAACTCCGCGACAATTCCGCAGCCTTTTTCAGGTACGGCAGGGCCTCTCCTGTTTTTCCCGCGGATAACCAAAGGAATCCACAGGGCTCCAACAGTTCGGGGTTGTCGCCCGCAAGGGAAGTGAGGACGTTCATCCGGCTGGCGAAATCCATCTCCATCCCGGAGGAGGCGACGAGGGGGACGATCCTCGCCATCTCGCCTATGGCCTCGAACAGCTTCCTCTGATAAAGGTAGACGTCCGCGATGAGGAGGGAGGGAAGTGGATTGTCCGGCAGACTCTCCGACACGCCCTGGTAGAATTCAATCCTCTTTTCGTCGGAGGGAAACCGGATTTCTCCCGCGGCAACACTTTGCAGCGCGTTCCGTGCGTCCGCCGTATGCCCGTGCTGGGCGAGCAGCCGGATGATCCATCGGTGGAATTCGACGTTGGTGGGGTCGTTCTTGACCAACTGCCTGACGACTGCGATCGCCTTTGCCGTGAACCCGCCTTTTTCGTACAGGATGGCCGCCCTTGCAAGCTGGTCGGTCCCCTCCACGATCTCCCCCTGCCGCAACAGGAAGAGACCCAGCTTCTGCCTTGCCTGGGGGTCCTGCGGAGACTCCTGGATCTTCCGGGACAGGGATGTGCGGTTCTCCCCCGAGGGCTGGGAGAACTTCTTCTTTAAAGAATCGAACAGGCCCAACCGGTCAGCCCTCCATGCGATACTGCCGGTCACTTCCGGCAGGTCCACAGACCATTATGCCCTCTTTTCCACAAACTTGGTCCACAAACGTCCTTCGGTGAAATCCGAATCCATCATCAGCTTCTTGTGGAAATCGATCGACGTTTTCACCCCTTCGATCCGGATCTCCTCGAGAGCCCGGCGCATCCGCATGATCGCCTCGTTCCGGTCCTCCCCGTGGACCACCAGCTTTCCGAGAAGCGAGTCGTATGTAGGGGGGACCGTGTAGCCGGGGTAGATCCCCGTGTCGACGCGGACCCCGAACCCCCCGGGAAACACGCACGAGTTTATCAGTCCCGGCGACGGCGTGAACGTCTCGGGATCCTCCGCGTTGATGCGGCACTCGATGCTGTGCCCCCGGAACTGGACCCCCTTCTGGTCGACTCGCAGTTTCTTCCCGTTGGCGATCCGGATCTGCTCCCGGACAATGTCGATTCCCGTGATCATTTCCGTGACCGGGTGTTCTACCTGGATCCGGGTGTTCATCTCGAGGAAGTAGAACTCTCTCTCGGAAATGTAGAGAAACTCGACGGTCCCCACATTGTTGTACCGCACCGCGGCCGCGGCGTCGACCGCCGCCTTGTGGATCCGTTTCCGGACCCGTGCGGGAATGAAGGGTGCGGGGGCCTCCTCGATCAGTTTCTGATGCCGCCGCTGTACGGAACAGTCCCGGTCCCCGAGGTGGATCAGGTGGCCGAACTTGTCGCCGATCACCTGGACCTCAACGTGTCTTGCGTGTTCGAAATACTTCTCGATGTAGACGTCCGGGACACCGAAGGCGGAGAGGGACTCCGACTGTGCGGTGAGAAAGGCGTTGATGAAGGATGCGGGGGAATGCACGATCTTCATCCCCCTGCCGCCGCCGCCGGCCGCCGCCTTGATGATTACGGGGAAGCCGATAACTTTCGAAATCCGAAGCCCTTCCTCCTCGTCCGTGATCGCGCCGTCGCTTCCGGGGACGGTCGGCACCCTGGCCTTGCGCACCGCGCGGCGCGCCTCGATCTTGTCCCCCATCAGGCGGATGGACTCCGACGAGGGTCCGATGAACTTAACACCGTAATTCTCGCAGATTTCGGCGAATGCGGGGTTTTCCGCAAGGAATCCGTATCCCGGATGGACCGAGTCCGAGTCGGTGATCTCGATCGCGCTCAGGATGGAAGGCACGTTGAGGTAGCTCTCCGCGCTCGGCGGCGGCCCCACGCAGACCGACTGGTCCGCCATCCTTACGTGCATGGCGTCCTTGTCCAGGGTGGAGTAGATTGCGACGGTACGAAGCCCCATCTCGCGGCAGGTGCGGATGATGCGGACGGCGATCTCTCCCCGGTTGGCGACAAGGACCTTGTGAATCATTACTTCCCCTACTCCGAAGAGATGTGGAAAAGAGGCTCGCCGTAGGCCACCGGCTGTGCGTTCTCGACGAGAATGGCCACCACGACGCCTCCCGCGTCGGATTCGATCTGGTTCATGATCTTCATCGCCTCGACGATGCACAGGACCTGCCCCTTGGAGACGCGGCTTCCCACCTCGACGAACGGGGCCGCATCGGGGGCCGGCGCACGATAGAACGTGCCCACGATCGGGGAGATGACCTCCTTGACCGCCGACTTCGGAGGCTCTTTCGGGGGGGCAGGCGAGGGCGCCTCTGTCGGGGGCGGAGGCTTGGGAGTCGTAACGGCCGCTACCGGTTGCACCTCGCCCGTCGGGCCTCGCCGTACCTTCAGAACGTTCTCCCCGCGGACCACTTTCAGTTCGGTCACGTCGGTTCCCTTGAGAAGTTCGATGATCTCCCGTATCTCTTTCAGGTTCATGTCCCTCCCCTTACGCGCGCTCTATGTACGTGCCGGTGCGGGTGTCCACCTTGATCCTGTCCCCTACTTCCAGGAAGAGGGGAACCTGCACCACGGCCCCGGACGAAAGCTTCGCCTGTTTGGTCGCCCCGCTCACGGTGTCGCCTTTCATCCCCGGCTCCGTCTCGACGATTCCCAGGTGGATGAAGATGGGGAGATCGATGCCGATCGGTTCCCCCCGGAAGAACAGGATCTTCACCGGGAGGTTCTCGATCATGTAGTTGGCGGCGTCCCCCATGTGCTTCTCGTCCAGGTAGATCTGCTCGTACGTCGTGGTATCCATAAAGTGGTAGGCGTTCTCGCTCATGTACATGAACTGCATCTCGCGCTCGTCGAGGTCCGGCTTGTTGACCTTGTCCCCGCTGCGGAACGTCTTATCCAAGACCGCACCGGTTTTCAGGTTCTTGAGCTTCGTCCGGACGAATGCCCCGCCCTTGCCGGGTTTGACATGCTGGAAGTACACGATCACGTATGGCTCTGCGCCGAACTCGATCTTCAGCCCGTTTCGAAAATCCGAGGTGAAATACATTCGCCTTCCTCTTCAGACAAGCAGCGGATCCTGCTTGGGGAGATAGGTCACCCTGTCCCCCCTCCCCGCCGTCACCCGGATCATATCCTCGATCCGAACCCCTCCGAACCCGGGGATGTATACCCCGGGTTCCACGGTCACCACCATTCCCTCGGCAAGCCGATCCCTCGACCGCTGGGACAGGGAGGGGCGTTCGTGGATGTCCAGCCCCACTCCGTGCCCGGTGGAATGAACAAAATACTTCAAATATCCCGACCGGTCCAGCGATTCCCGCACCCGGGTATCCACTTCCCTGCATAGGACCCCCGCCCGGACGGCGCGGATCCCTCTTTCCTGTGCGCGCCTGACGGCGTCGAACATCCTGCGCAAGGGGGGGGAAGGGCGTGCAGGAATGACGGAGACGGTCTCGTCGGAGCAATATCCCCGGCGGCGGGCCCCGAAATCGATGACGACCCCCTCATCCCTCCCGATCGCGGAGCCCGTAGGTTCCGCGTGGGGGAGAGCGGAACGCGGCCCCGAAGCGACGATCGCCCTGAAGGATGGTTCCTCCGCCCCCTGCAGCTTCATTCCCCTTTCCAGGTCCGCGGCCACCTCCTTCTCGGTCCGGCCCCGAAGTCCCGCCGAGAGCACCTCGAGAAGGGCACCGGAGGCAGCGACCGCCGCCCCCTCCATGGCGCGGACCTCGGCTTCCTCCTTCCGCATCCTGAGCGCTTCGACCGGGTCCGCAATCGCGACCCAGTCGCCTGCGTTTCCCCGCGTCAGGAGACGATACAGTTCCACGGAGAGGTGGCGGGATTCGAATCCTATCCTCGCGGCCCGCCCCGGGCGCCGTCGCCGTGTCGATAACCGGATTCTGCGCAATACCTCCGACCACTTCCTGTCGGAGATGACGATCTCCGCTCCGCGCACCTCCCGGCGGGACTGTTCCGCGTACCTGCCGTCGGTCACGAAAGTCACGCCTTCCGGGGATACGAGGAGGACGGCGTCGCTCCCGCTGAAACCCGTGAGATACCGGATGTTGGTCATCCGGAGGCAGAGGAAAAGGTGAATTCTCTGCTTCGCGAGGACGCCCAGGAGCTTCCGGATACGCGGTTCGGCCTCCGGAAGCGGATACCTACCGCGAGGCAATTCCGACTTCCCTGCGGAGATGGTCGACGATGGCGTGCAGCGCAAGGACGTATCCGAACCCGCCGAACCCCGAGATCCGGCCGACCACCACGTCCTCGATCAGGGATTGTTTCCGAAAAGGTTCCCGGCGCGCGAGGTTGCTCAGGTGGACCTCCACCGAGGGAATGCCCGCATACAGAAGAGCGTCTCGGATCGCCACGCTCGAATGGGTATACCCTCCCGGATTGATCACCAGCCCGTCGGCTTTATCCCGCGTTTCCTGGAGACGGGTCACGATCTCCCCTTCGTGGTTGGACTGAAAAAACGTGACGGACGCTCCCTCTCCCCGGGCAACCTCGGTCACATCGCGTCGGACTCCGGCCAGGGTCTGCTTCCCGTACACGCCGGGCTCCCGCTTCCCGAGAACGTTCAGGTTCGGGCCATCGATAAACAGGATCCGGTACGCCCCTCGGGGCTTTCGCCCCCCTTCCCCGGGGGGTGCCTTCGGACGCCTTCTCCGGGGGGAAGGAGCCCGGGAGGAGGCGTGCGAAGATTTCCGGGATGGAGGCATCACAGCATCTCCCTGGCCCGCGAGGCACCCTGCCGGAGAAGGAACCGGCACTTCCCGGGAACCGCCCGCGGAGATGTCACGAGCAGAAGATAATAGTCGGCGGTCACCTTCCGGAAAAACACCTGGCCGTCGTCTCCGGCGAAAAAAACCTCGGAGGCGCCCCCGAGTCCCTGCTCCCTGGCCACCCGTGCACTCTCCTTGAAAAACTGCACCATCTCCGCGCACAGGGCGGAAAGGTCGATACCGCCGGAGGCGCTCCATTCCTCGACGGACAAGCCGTCCGAGCCTGCCAGGGCCCCCCCTCGGATCGCTGGCTCTTTCTGGTGCATCCCCTCAATGATGTCGCGGAACGTCATATCCGAACTCCTTCGTTATCTTCTTGAGAAACGTTGTCAGGGAGGAAACCACCCTTTCCCCCCTGCTCTTCGCCCGCGTTCCCTCGCGGCTTTCAAGCCACGACAGCGCGCGAGAATTCCGGGGATTGCTCCGCAGGATCTCGTCGATGATCTGCATCGCCTCCTCCTGCTTCCCCTGTTCCCAGTAAACGTTCGCCATCGTGACCGTCCTGACCGGTGCTCCTGCCTCCGGAGGGGACGGGTCGCCCGCGTCGTCTCTTCCCTCCACGGAATCGGGCCGCCGATCCGCGGAGCGCAGTTCGAACGCCCCCTCTTCCAGGATAACGACTTCCTCCAGGAGCGGAGAGGGGCTCTCCATCATGTCGGGCAGCGCCTCTTTCACCTCCCGCTCGATATCCCGGGCAACGCGCTGCGTACTGGCGGAGGAAGGGTCCTGGACCAACGCCTCCTTGATCGTCTCCCACGCCCCGGCGAGATTCCCCGCACGCCGGTACGCCTCCGAAAGTGCGATCATCGCCCCCAGGTCCCGGGGATTCACCACCACCCTTCGTTCGAGCTCGGAGATCGAAAGCCGGGCAGAAGCCGGGACGTCCGCCGGCGGGGTGCGGAGATCCTCCTCCTTCCGGACAGGCGTCTTCGCCCGTCCGGCGGCCTCGACGCGGTCCCGGACGATTCCACGGAGCTCCTCGCGCACGGCAGGCAGGTCCTCCCGCAGAACAGAGACAGGGATGCGCGTAAAGACACAGGAGCCCGGACCGGTAAGGAGCGGCATGTCGATGTCCGATACCAGCTTTTTCTTGTCCTTTCCTATCGCTTCGGAGATCGCCGGAATCGGCACTGCGGGGTCGTCGAGAGAAAATCCCATGTCGAGGAGCAGATCGATCACCCTCCTCTCCAGCTCCGGGGGCGTCGTCCCCTGCCTTCGGGAGAACACCGCCTCCCACGCAAGGCCCATCGCGACAGCCTCCCCGTGGAGAAGCCGCCCGTACCCGGAGGCCTGCTCCAGCGCGTGTCCGATCGTGTGCCCCAGGTTCAGGATGCGGCGGGCAGAGGCCTCCTTCTCGTCACGTTCCACCACCTGGGCTTTGAACGCCACGGCGTCGCGGATGATCGTGATCCAGGCGTCGCCGGACATCTCCTTCCAGTTTCCCGTGCGGTCCGTAATCGTTTCCAGCAGGGAGGGGGCACCTGCGAAGGCACATTTCACGACTTCCGCCATCCCGGCGCGCAGGTTCCGGACGTCCAGCGTGAGGAGAAAGTCCGGGTCGATGAATACCGCCCGGGGCTGGTGAAACGCCCCCACGAGGTTTTTCCCCTCGGCGAGGTTGAAACCCGTCTTCCCGCCTACGCTGCTGTCCACCTGGGAGAGGAGCGTGGTGGGGACCTGGACGTAGGGAATCCCCCGGAGGAAGGTAGCCGCGGCGAATCCCGCGAGGTCTCCCACGACCCCACCGCCGAACGCCACGGCGAGAGAGTCCCTTCCTGCACCTCCCCGGGAGAGATAGGAGTAGATCTCCTGCACCGTATCCCAGTTCTTTCCCTCCTCTCCGGGCGGAAGGGTAAGGATATCGTGAGGAATCCCCGACAGCATGTTCCGGATGTCGTCACCGTAAAGGGAGAATACGGTCCTGTCGGTCACGACGAAAACGGGAGTCCCCGGGAAGAACCGGTTCACCCACTCCTGGAAGAGGGTATAAACCCCCTTTGCAAAGAAGATGTCGTAGGAGCGGTCACCCAGTGACACCGTGATGGTTCCTTCGTTCACCCCCTTCTCCTTTCCTTGCCGGCGTTCTTCTCCGACGGTCCGCTTTTCGTCTCGCGGACAAGGAGAAGAAAAACCTCTTCGGCCACCCGGTCTGCCGGCAGATTCTCGGTGCTCACCCGGAAATCCGCCTCCCGGTACGCCGGGCGGCGCCTTTCCATCAGTTCCGTCACTGCCTTCTCCCGGTCCTCTCCCGGCAGAAGAGGGCGTGACGTGTCCCCGGCCAGGCGCTCAAGTGCGGTGGCGGGGGAAACATCGAGAAAGACCACCGCCGCGTACGCCTTGAGCCGCTGCCGGTTCTCGCCATCCAGAAATGCTCCTCCGCCGGTCGCGATCACCCTGCCCGGGATCGAAACGGCATCCCGGATCGCCTCCCGCTCCCTCTCCCGGAACGCCTGCTCCCCCTCCATGACAAAGATTTCCCCTATTTTTCTTCCCGCATCGGCCTCGACCCGGTCGTCCACGTCGATGAACTCCGCCCCCAGACGCCGTGCAAGTTCCTTCCCCACCGAACTCTTTCCTGCCCCCATGAACCCCACCAGCACGGCTCCCCGCGGGGTCCCGCGATTCCTCATCGGCATCCGATCCGGCGCAGGTATCCCGCATAATTATAATGAATCTCGGACATCGAGTCCCCTCCGAATTTTTCCAGGAAGGCGGACGCCAGGGTGATGGCCACCATGGCCTCGGCGACCACCGAGCATGCCGGCACCGCGCAGACATCGCTTCGCTCGCGGTGCGCATCGTCACGCTTCCAGCTGCCGATCGTCACCGTACGCAGGGGGTTCGACTGGGTGGGGATAGGCTTCATCGCCGCCCGCACGACCAGAGGCTCTCCGTTGGTCATCCCCCCCTCGACACCTCCCGCCCGGTTCGTTTTCCTGTGAAACGGGAGGGACAGCCCCCCGAGGAGACGGTTCCCCCGCCCCTTTCCCGGGAAGATTTCGTCGTGTACGGCGTCCCCGGGGAGCGATCCCAGGGCGAAGCCTCCCCCTATCTCGACCCCTTTGACCGCGTGTATGCTCATCAGAGCCTGTGCCAGCCGTCCGTCGAGCTTGCGGTCCCAGGAGACGAACGATCCCAGGCCGGGAGGAACCCCGCGGGCGATGACCTCCACCGTTCCCCCGACCGTGCTTCCCGCCTTCGTGGCCCTGTCGATCAGTGCAACCGCTCTCCGGGCGGCTACGGGATCGGCCATCCGCAGATCGCTTTTCCCGGATTGCACGGCCAGATTCCAGGACCCTTCGGTTTCGCGGGAAACGCGCACCCTCCCGATCGAAACGACGTGTCCCGCGATCTCCGCACCCATTTCCCGAAGTACCATCCGGGCCAGGGCTCCCGCCGCGACCCGGGCTGCCGTCTCTCTCGCGCTCGCCCGCTCCAGCACGTTCCGGACGTCACGGTGCCCGTATTTGAGGACTCCCCCGAGATCGGCGTGCCCCGGCCGTGCCGTGGTAAGCGGGGGGATTTTTCTCCCCTCTCCTTCCTGGGCCATCTTCTCCGTCCAGTTCTCCCAGTCCCGGTTGCGCAGGAGCATGGCCACCGGCCCCCCGAGCGTCCTGCCGAAACGCACCCCGGAGAGCACCTCCACCTCGTCCCTCTCGATCTGCATCCGCTCCCCGCGGCCGTACCCGACCTGCCTGCGGGCCAGTTCCCGGTTGACAGCCGCCCGGTCGAAAGGCATCCCGGCGGGCACTCCCTCCACGATCGCGACCAGCGCAGGTCCGTGGGTCTCCCCTGCCGTGCGGAATGTGAACATGGCCCCATCACCTCCTGTGGAAAAAAAACGGAGCACCAGGTCCTTTCGACCAGGTGCTCCGGAAAAGGCGGACCCTTAACGGAATCAGTATATCCTAGCCTGCGCGGGCTCCGGCTTCAGAATTTTCGGTGTCACGAAGATCAGCAATTCCCTGTTGGACGACTGGGTCGTGTCATGCTTGAAGAAGATCCCGAGGATGGGGATCTTGGATAACCACGGAACCGCTTGCTGATCCTCCTTCCGCGTCACCTGGAGAATCCCGCCGATCACCGCGGTTTCTCCATCCCTTACCAGGACCTGCGTGGTGGCCTTCTTCTTGTTGATGGCCGGCTGTCCGGACGCCCCCGTATCCCCCGGGGAATCGTTCTTCGCCTCGAGCTTCATGATGACGCTTCCCTCCGGAGTGATGTGTGGCGTCACCTTGAGGCTCAAGGTCGCATCCACGAACTCGACGTTTGTGCCGGATGCGGATACGGTCGAGTACGGGATCTGGGTCCCCTGCTCGATCATGGCCTCCTTGTTGTCGATCGTGACGACTCTGGGCGAGGAAACCACCTTCCCCTTCCCGGACGCCTCGAGGGCCGACAGGGACAGGTCGAGGCGGACGCTGTCGCTCAGGATTCCGAAGGCGATCCCGCCGCCGGATCCGAGCCCCACGGTTGCGGGGAGGTTCACCGCGTAGTTCGGGGGGACCGTGGCGGCCGTGAAGTCCTTCGTGTTGGTGAGAGTCTGCCCCGGGATGAAGGCCCCGCTGGGGTCCTGGATCCCCGTAGCGCCGAAGTGCGTACTGCCCTCGCTCTTGTACGACCCGCCCCACTGCACGCCCAGTTCCCTCGTGAAGGAGGTGTCGACCTCGACGATCCGCGCCTCGATGAGCACCTGGGGGGTCGCGGTGTCCAGCTTCGCCACCAGCGCCTTGACGTCATCCACGTTCTTCCGGAGGTCCCGGATAATGATCGTGTTGGTGCGGTCGTCGACCTGGACCTTTCCCCCCTCGGAGAGAAGATCCGTGATCTTATCCTTCAGGTCGGATGCCTTGCTGTAGTTGACGGGGATCGTTTCGATCACGCCCTCCAGGGACGCCTTGAGCTTCTCCACGTCCTTCTTGGCGTCAAGACGGGCCTTGTCCTCGGCCCGAAGCGCGGAAAGGGGCGCGATGCGGAGAATGTTCCCCTCATGGGTGGCGCCCAGGGCCTTCGATTTCAGAACGATGTCCAGGGCCTGGTCCCAGGGAACGTTGATGAGCCGGACGGAGACCCTTCCTTTCACGTCGTCCGTCGTGATGATGTTCAGGTTGCTGACCTCGGCGATGATCCGGAATACGTTCGCCAGGTCTGCGTCCTTGAAGTCCAGGGAGATCCGCTGGCCTACGTATTTTTTACGGGAATCCACCTCGTGGGTGACGAACCCCCACTTCGGTGCCCCCCCGGCGGGTTCCATTTCCTGCCCCGCGTGGGCGGGCATGGAGGACACCGTCCTTCCACTAACAAGCTCGGCCACCACGGCACCCTTTTCGGCACAGGCCGCCTTCGGGAAGGAGACGACCACGGCATTATCCTTCTCCTTGACGCTGTAGCGGGAGCCGGGGGCGAAGGCGACGGCCACTTCGATCCCCTTCTTGCCTGTTGCGGGCCTCACCCTCCTGATGGGAATATCGAACTTTCTCGCATCCATTTCCCGCAGCAACCCCTTCTCCGTACTCGCGCCGGGGAAAACGAGCGTCACGCTGTCCTTTCCCTCGACCACCTCGTGGGAGACGGCGCCCGACGTCGTTACGACGACGTTTGACATATCCGGCAGATCCTCGAGGTCGATGCCGACAACGGTCTTTCCCTTGGAAGGTTCCATCCCCGCCGCGGGACGATCAAGGCTCGTCACCTTCCCCTCCTGGCCGCCGCCGACCGACAGCACGAGCCGGTTCCCCTCGGTGGTGACGAGGAAAGGAAACGGAGCATCGTCCGGGGTTTCCACCAGCATCCGGAGCTTGTCTCCCTGTTGCGAGAGCTTGACCGACTTGACCTGAGGCGTCCCCGCCGGGAGTTCCGAGGCCACCGCACCCTGCGCGACCCCCCATATGTCGACCACGATCCGGAACGGGTCGTTGAGCTTGAACGAGTTGTAATTCTCGATCTTTCCCGACACCGTCGCCTCGATATTGGTGTAATAGGGCGTCTTCGAGACGACGACCTCCTCGACCCTTACCCCGGGAGCAGCCGGCGGAACTTCCGCGGCAGCCTGAACCAGGGTCGGAACGACCACCATCGTGGAGACAAGCGCAGCGGCAGCCAACCAGGCCTGGTACCGCCAGGAGTATCGGCCCTTTGGCCGTAACCGGTTCCTCATCATTTTCCTCCTACGGTCTGTAACTTCAGGGAACTGTCGCGCTTGACCTTCAACCCCATGTAATCCCGGAACTCTTCACGGACAACGACCTCCTTGTCCGTGATACGGGTGACGACGCCCCCGCTCCGACCGATTTTCGTCCCGACCTTTACCGTGTATCCCTTCCCCTCGGAATTCTCCACGAGAGCCCGCGAAGCCTTCGGACTCCAGATGACGCCGACAAGGCGGAACTCTCCGAGTTCGTACCTCTGCAGCGGGGGAAGAGAGGCGATAGAGGGGCGAGTATCTTTTTCCCGCACCTTGAGAAACGCAACGAAAGGATCCCGTTTCCCGGCCGGGTCGTACACCGCAAAGGGAGCAGGTTTCTCCACGGCGATCGCGACGGGCTGCGCGGCTTCGGCCGCCTTGGCGGCCTCTTTCGGCATGGTCTTGTTCACAACCTGGGCGGGAGCGGGCTCCTCCTTCTCGCATCCACCGGCCACGAACGCAAAAAGGAGCGCTACCGCCAGAACGATCCGCAACGGGTGATGAATGGCGTGCGTCATTTTGCGCTCCCCTTCCCGCTGTTGCCGGCGCCTTCCCGCTCCAGGAAACGGAACGTGGTGGCCGTGCAACCGACATTCACCTCCATCCGGCCTTCCCCCACACCCCTGGGGTTGGTAAAGACGATGTCGGACAGGTTCACGATTCGCGGGAGATGGCTGACCTTGTCGGCGAACAGGGCGAACCCATGGTATTCGCCGGTGACGGATATGGTTACCGGGATCTCCGCGTAGAATCCCTTGTTGACTTCTCCGCGGGGAGCGAACTTCAGGAAATCGAGCCCGGATTCCCTGCCGAGATCCGAGACGTTCTTGAGGAGGCTGGGAATCTCCGAGGAATTGGGAAGCTGGTCGAGCAGCAGACCCAGTTGCTCCTCGAGACGCCTGACCTCCGCCTGGAAGGAGGGAAGGTTCTTCGCGATCACCTCCTGCTCCTTGATCTTGCTCTCGAGCTCCGAGAGTTTTGTCTGGAGTGTGGCGATCTCCTGGGAGGCCGCCTTGTAGTACAGGTAGTAATACCCTACACCTACCAGAATGCAGACAAGGATCGTGAGGAATATCTTCTGTTTCGGGGGTACCTTCGCAAGATCCCCTAGCTTAAGAGCCATCCCGGTTCCTTTCCTGCGCCTTTTGCTTCCCTTCGCTTCGCACCGCGTTGAAGGTCAGACTGAACCTGACGAGTTTCACGTTCGAGACCGTCGTCTTGTCCGCCGACCCGAGCACAACGTTCCGGAACCTCCCGCTCTGACCGAGGGACGTCATGAAATTCGCGATCGTGTAGTTGTTGAGGGCGATGCCGTTGATCCGGACCTGGTCCCCCTTGAGGGACAGACTGTCGATCCAGCATTTTTCGGGAATGGAGGCCGACAACGCCTCGAAGACCTTCACGGGCCCCGTCCTTCCCGTTTGAAGGCTCGAGATCACGTCCACTTTCTGCTGCAACTCCGCCTTCCGGGCCTTGAAGTCCTCCACTTCCCCGATTTCCTTCTTCAGGCGGGCGACCTCCGTGTTGGCCCTTCTGATGTCGGTGTGGAGATTTTCGATGGTCCCGGAGACCGAGCGGTGGAACAGCAGGACACCGACGATCACCAGAAGAGGGAGCAGGATGTAGAGCGCGTCTACGTTGAACTCTTTTTTCTTTTTCCGCTTTCCCCGGATCAGGTTGATGCGGATCATCTCCGAGCCTCCTGGTTCCGCAGCGCAAGCCCAACGGCAACCGTGGCGGCGGTGTTGAACCCGGACGCCATGGACGGGTCCACTGAACCTTCCTCCAGTGTGAGCCCCTCGAACGGGTCGAACAGCTCCACGTCCACCCCGATCTTTTCGATGAGCATCTCCTTGAGAAAAGCGGATTTTGCCGCGCCGCCGGTGAGGAACACCTTCGTGACCAGGCGATCGGGGTACGTCGCCGAGAAGAAGTTGTAGGACCGCTGGACTTCCGTGGAGAGGATGTTCGACACCGTCCTCATGATCTCCGTGATCTTTTCCGCCCGGTCCCCCGCGTCCTTTTTCCCGACCTTGAGCTCCTCGGCCGTCTCGAAGCTCACCGCGAGCTGCTTCTGGATTTCCGACGTGTACATGCCCCCGCCCATCGGAACGTCACGCGTGAACAACGGCACCCCCGAATGCAGAATGTTGATGTTCATGAAAGAGGCACCCACGTTAACCACCATCGGAACCTGCTCGTCGGACACCGGGCGGCAGTGTTCGAAGGCATTTCCCGCCGCGATGGAGTCGATGTCGACGATCGCGGGGGTAAGGCCTGCATCCTTGATCACGGAGACGTAGTCGTTGACGAGGTCGGTCTTCACGGCAACGAGGAGGACGTCCATCTTGGACGGGTCTTCCTTCAGCGGCCCGATCACCTGGAAGTCGATCTTGACGTCCTTGATGTCGAAGGGAATGTACTGCTCCACCTCCCACTGGATCGACTCCTCCAGCTCCTCCGGGGTCGTCGTGGGGAGAACCACTTTCTTGATGATCACGGAATGGCCGGACAGCGAGGTGGCGACTTCCTTCTCCTTCACCTTGAGCTCGCGCAGTGCGGTCTTGATCCCCTCGATCACCGAGACGTGGTCCATGATGGCCCCGTCCACGATGGCATCCGGCGGAAGGGGGAAGACCCCGAACTTCCTTACCCGGAACTCCACGCCCACCGTTTTGACATGAGCGAGCTTGATGGCGCTCGACCCGATGTCCAACCCGATCAACTCCTTCGATCCCATTAGCGCCATGGCCCCACCTGCCCCGTCAGTCTTTCTTGCCGAAAACCTTGTCCCTGTCCGACAACTGCAGACCGAGGGACAAAATGATCTTTCTCTTGGTGTCCATCCTGCACGTCATCCCCTTCTCCACCCGGTCGATGGTCAGCACCGACAAACCGGCGCGACGCGCCAGCTCCGCCTTGCTCATCAGGAGCCCTTCTCTTATCTGTCGGACATTGTTCGTCTCGACTTTAGCCTTTAGTTTTTCCGCCTTCATCCCCCCAACCTTTGCGTTTGGTGGTTCGCCGACCAATGGTCGACAAACTGGATCTAAGCAAATGGTACATTTCCCAAAAGTAATGTCAAGAGATTTTTAACTGAACGTTAAATTAATATAATTATGCTAAATTACCATCAATTGATTCCATACTCCTTTGCCTTATAAAGGAGTGCGGGATGGCTGATCCCCAGCAATTCCGCGGCTTTCGGCCGGCT
>Ga0255055_10000669_pt1 | contig 25977 bp, 20 predicted proteins | sample JV7_2_27_MG_FD_188633 | JGI IMG/M metagenome (GOLD analysis project Ga0255055, IMG submission 188633) | Seawater microbial communities from Jervis Inlet, British Columbia, Canada - JV7_2_27 | ecosystem: Environmental > Aquatic > Marine > Inlet | place: Canada: British Columbia | collected...
TCGGCTTTAATGCCGGCAGTCAGCTGGCCGCCGATGGTGTGGCCGGTTCGGCCTTTTTGGTCACCAACACTTCGGCCGCAATGGGCGCACTGACCTGGATGTTTGCCGAATGGCTGGTGGACAAAAAACCGACGGTGCTGGGCCTGGCTTCCGGAGTTGTGGCCGGACTGGTTGCGATTACGCCGGCAGCCGGGTTTGTCAATTTGCCGGCGGCATTGATTATTGGATTTGTTGCTGGCATACTGGGCTTTTATTTCGTGGCAAAGGTTAAACATAAGCTCGGTTATGACGATTCGCTGGATGCTTTTGGTGTCCATGGGATGTGCGGGCTCTGGGGCGCTTTAGCCACAGGACTGTTTGCCAATCCGGCCATAAATGAAGCCGGCCAAGGTCTGTTTTATGGCAACCCCAAACAGCTCTGGATCCAGATTATTTCCATTGTCGCCACGGCCGTGTTTACTGCCGTCGGCACCCTGATTGTCATTTATATAACCAAATTATTAACCGGCGGTTTGAGGGTAAACGAAGAAAACGAAATTGCCGGGCTCGACAGCTCCATTCACGGCGAAAGAGCTTTTGAAATTCAATAATCATCGCCACCGGCCGCAAAGGCATAAAAATATTTAAACGCAAAAAGGAGGTTTTTACCATGAAGAAAATCGAGGCGATCATCAAGCCCTTTAAACTCGATGACGTCAAAGAAGCCTTGAACAAAATTGGCATCCAGGGAATGACCATTTGTGAGGTCAAAGGATACGGACGCCAGAAAGGCCATAAGGAAATCTACCGTGGAGCCGAATATGCAGTGGATTTTATTCCTAAAATTAAAATCGAAATCGTGCTCGATGCCGACCGTGCCGATCAGGTCGTCGAAACGATCCGTGAAGCGGCCAACACAGGCAAAATAGGCGACGGCAAGATTTTTGTGATACCGGTAGAGCAGGCCCTGCGGGTGCGGACTGGTGAAACTGGCGCAGACGCCATCTAGCGGCTATCTCAAAAATGCCAATATCGAGCACGAGGACGAGGTAAGGCAGCGCTCCTCCATCTCGTACTCGTACTCGTCGTCGTCCTCGTGCTCGTTATTTAACTGGCATTAGCTTCGTTGTCCGTTCCATACAATGAGAGAATTAAATCTAAGCAATACAAAAAATAACTAATTAATTAATTTTTATAAAAGGAGGAACTATCTGATGACACCCAAAGAGGTATTGGACATGGCAAAGGAAAATGACGCAAAAGTTGTCGATCTGCGGTTTATGGATTTTCCGGGATTATGGCAACATTTTACGGTTCCGATGCGTGAACTGGAAGAATCCAGTTTTGAAGACGGTTTCGGCTTCGACGGCTCCAGCATTCGCGGCTGGCAGCCGATTCATGCCAGCGACATGCTAGTGGTTCCCGATGCAACCACTGCAAAAATGGACCCGTTTTATGAAGCCCCGACTCTGGTGTTGATCTGCAACATCGTTGATCCGGTCACCCGGGAAGCCTATACCCGCGATCCGCGAAATATTGCGCAAAAAGCAGACGCTTATTTAAAAAGCACCGGCATCGGCGATGTGGCCTACTTCGGTCCGGAAGCCGAATTTTTTATCTTTGATGATATCCGTTTTGAATCCACCCGCTTCTCTGCCTTTTATGAGATCGATTCTGTCGAAGGCAACTGGAACACCGGCCGCGACGAGGGCCCCAACCTGGGCTACAAGCCGCGCCACAAAGAGGGCTATTTTCCGGTTCCACCTATGGATAAATTCCAGGACCTGCGCACCGAGATGGTCCTGACCCTGGAAAACCTGGGAATTGAAACCGAGGCTCAGCATCATGAAGTGGCCACCGCCGGGCAGGCCGAAATCGACATGCGCTTCAAGCCCCTGCTGCAGATGTCCGATCAGCTCATGTGGTTTAAATATGTGCTTAAGAACGTGGCCTACCGCCACAATCATACCGTCACTTTCATGCCCAAACCGCTTTTTGAGGATAACGGCACCGGTATGCACACACACATCAGCATCTGGAAAAAAAACCAGCCGCTGTTTGCCGGTGACAAATATGCCGGAATATCTCAGGAGGCGCTTTACGGCATCGGCGGCATCCTAAAGCATTGCCGGGCTTTGACCGCCTTTACCAACCCGACCACCAACTCATACAAGCGCCTGGTGCCGGGATTTGAGGCCCCGGTCAATCTGGCGTACTCCAGCCGCAACCGCAGTGCCGCGATCCGCCTTCCGATGTATTCGACATCACCGAAAGCCAAACGCATCGAGTTCCGAACACCGGATCCGTCCTGCAACGGGTACCTGGCATTTTCGGCCATGCTGATGGCTGTTATTGACGGCATCCAGAATAAAATCGATCCGGGCGATCCACTGGATAAAGACATCTACAATCTGCCTCCGGAAGAATTGGCTGAAATCCCGTCGGCTCCCGGATCTTTGGATGAGGCCATCGAGGCTTTAAAAGCCGATCAGGAATTTCTGCTAAAAGGCGATGTGTTCACCCAGGATGCCATCGACATGTGGATTGAGTACAAAACCGAAAATGAAATCAACGACGTCAAACTGCGCCCGCATCCGCATGAGTTTTATCTGTATTATGATATTTAAAATTCGGTTTGCGCCTGCAGCGGATTCGTCCGCCTCCGGCGGATTAAATTAAAGCCCTGCTTGAAGAAGCAGGGCTTTAATTATTTCCACAAAAAATGTTAAATTCTACCGGTAAGATTTGTACCCAACTCTATACTTTTGAGCCTTATAGGCAAATTTCCTCACCGTCGTCTTCAAAATTTCGGCTGCCATGCTAATGTTGCCCCGGGTGTTTTTGAGGGCGTCGATGATCATCTCTTTCTCAAGGCTGGCGACGGCATCTTCCAGTGAGAGCGCGGGCACGGTGTCCGATTCCTTACCGGTTTGAAGGGTCGGCGGCAGATGAAAGCTGTGAATCACACCCTCCTCGCACAGCAGCACCGCACGCTCAAGGCAGTTTTCAAGTTCTCTCACATTCCCCGGCCAGTGATATTCCATGAGCATGTCAATCGCCGGTGTCGACAGTCTTTTTATATTTTTGTGATTTTCCCTGGCATATTTTTCGAGAAAATAGTCTGCCAGCAATAATATATCGGTCTTGCGCTCTCGCAGCGGCGGAAGGTATATCGGAAACACATTCAATCGATAGTAGAGATCACCCCTGAAAGTCTCGTCCTCAAGGGCCTCCTCCAGGTTTTTATTGGTGGCAGCGATAATACGCACATCGGTTTTGAGCGTCCGGTGCCCGCCCACGCGTTCAAACTCTTTTTCTTGAAGTATTCTAAGCAGATTGGCCTGAACATCCAACCCCAGAGATCCGATTTCATCAAGAAAAAGGGTACCCTTGTGAGCCAGTTCAAATTTCCCGATTTTTTGTTTGATGGCCCCGGTGAAAGCACCTTTCTCATGGCCAAACAGTTCGCTTTCAATCAGATTGACGGGCAAAGCCGCACAATTGACTTTAACAGACGGATTTTTGGCCCGATGGCTGTTGTAGTGAATCGAATTGGCAACCAGTTCTTTGCCGGTCCCGCTTTCGCCCCGAATCAGAACGGTTGCATTGCTCTTGCAAACCTGCGAGACCATTTGAAAAACCTCACGCATTTTATTGCTGTTACCGACAATATTGTTGATGCTGTATTTGTCTTTGAGCACGCTTTGCAACCGCCGGTTTTCCTCGCGCAGCCGTTCTTTTTCCAGACGAATGGTTTCGAGTTTAATCACATGACTGGCGATCATGGTCGCGATAACCGAAAGCAGTTTTTGACCGCTTTTGAGCGTGTAAGACTGGTCAAAAGGCCGGTCCACGCTGAGCGCCCCGATCACCTGTTTGCCTTTTTTGACTGGAACACAAATAAAAGAATGTTCCCTGTCGCGTGTCTTTTTGCGGCTGGCGGTGCGGTCTAAAAAGAGCGGTTCTTCGCTGATTTTGGGAATGGAAACCGCCTTTCCGGTTTCAATCACTTTGCCGGTAATACCTTCACCAAGCTTGTACTTCACCTGGTTCATCGCGTTTTGAGTCAACCCGTGGGCGACCTCTATATTAATCTCATTGCGCAGGGGATTTAAAATTGTTATAGTTCCCCGCACCATGTTCATTGAGTTGGACAGGATATCCAGCACTTTATACAGAGACTTTCTCAATTCCAGATGCTCGTTTAGCACTTTTGTTATTTCGTAAAGCAGGGTAACTTCTTCAATCGGTTTCATGTTAAAATTTTTTCCAAAAATTTTAAGTCAGGGGCTTCGCCCCAATTCATTAAATCATCGAGTTTTAACGATAGCGGGTTACGAATCTGTCGATATAAAATATAAATAATACATTTTTGTAAAAAATAACATAACACATCTTAAAAGGAAACAATAATGTGGGATCTAGTTTTCGCCAATGGCTGGCGGTCGCTTGAAACTGGGTTAGTGTTTTGGAATGGCTGTAAATCATGCTAATGCTTATCGCATTCGAAGAATTCTTTAATTCCGCATTTCACATTCCGAATTCCGAATTCAAATGATTCTGCACATCGACATGGATGCCTTTTACGCCTCCGTTGAGCAACTGGATGATCCCCGGCTTAAAAACAAATGCGTCATTGTCGGCGGGACCTCCAACCGCGGAGTGGTTTCAGCAGCCAGCTATGAAGCCAGACAGTTCGGCATCCATTCAGCCATGCCGATCTATCAGGCCAAATTGAAATGCCCCCATGGAATTTTTGTATTTCCGCGCATGGGCCGCTATAAAGAAGTGTCGATAAAAGTAATGGCCCTGCTTAAGGATTTTTCCCCCCTGGTAGAACCTGTGTCCATCGATGAAGCCTACATGGATATCACCGGAAGCCAGCGTCTGTTTGGAGAACCACAGGAAATCGCCTGGGAAATTAAAAGAAAAATTAAGGAAACCGTTAACCTGACCTGTTCGGTAGGCGTGGCGCCCAATAAATTTCTTGCTAAGATTGCCTCTGATTTGGAAAAGCCGGACGGCCTGACACTGATCCTGCCGGTTCAGGTACCGAAGTTTATTGATTCGCTGCCCATCAAAAAAGTCCCCGGGGTTGGCAAAAAGATGTTCCGTCAGCTCGAACTGTTGGGGATTCGAACCCTGGGCGATGTTCAACGGCTGCCGGAAAAATCACTGATGAAACACCTAGGCAAATTCGGCAAACGCCTGCATGCACTTTCATCCGGCAGCGACGATTCCCCCGTAACGCCGCATGCGGCTCACAAATCCATCAGCAGTGAACGCACACTGGCAGCAGATACTCGCGATATCAGACTGCTGAAGCGCTACCTTTTGGACCAGTCCGGGGAAGTGGCCCGACAGTTAAGAAAGGCGGGTGTGCGCGCCAAAACCATTACCATCAAAATAAAGGATGCGGACTTTAAAACGGTTACCCGAAGGACAACCATTGCCATCCCGACTCAATCATCTAAAACCATTTACAAACACGCAGCGCGATTAACGGATGATTACAAAATTACCAAAAAAGTCCGGCTGATCGGCGTGGGAACCTCAGGGTTTTCGTCGGTTACCGCATCGGTCCAAATGGGCCTTTTCGATACCAACGAGGAATCCGGGGATGATTGGGAAAAAGTAGACCAAGCCCTTGATTCAATCGGCAAAAAATTTGGCAAGGATACGGTCGCAAGGGCGACGCTTAAGGACCGCTAAAACCTTACCATCGAGTGCCAAATGCATTTTTGAGATAGTTTCTAATCTAAAATCCAAATTCCAAAATATAGAGAGAGACTTCATGAAACCGGAATTTAGTAGACGCTATGCGGACATGTTCGAATTTGTTCCCATCGGCTTTTTTACTTTTGGGCCGGAGGGTCGGATACTGGAGGTCAACCCGACCGGTGCCAGGCTTTTGGGGGCAGAGAGATCGGACTTAATAGACCAACAGTTTATAAAATTCATCGCTGAAGATTTTCAGGCCGGCTTCCGGCACCACTGCAAAAAAGTCATTGAATCCGGCAACTGCGAAACATATGATTTGAAACTGTTTAAAGAAGATCGGCCCCTTTTTTGGGTGCAGCTGGAAAGCATTGCGCTTACTGCGATTGATAGCGATTTCGATGGCCGCCAATTGAACACGGCCATCACAGACATTACCGACCGCAAGCAAGCCGAGGATGCGTTATGCAATGCACTTGATAAATCCCATCAGCAGGCCAAGGAGGTAAAAGCACTGCTTGAAAGTTCCCGGGCCGTTCTGCAATACCGCGAATTTAAAGACTCCGCCAAATCCATATTCAATTCCTGCAAGAATCTGATTGGCGCCAGAGCCGGTTATGTGGCCTTATTAACCAAAGATGGTACCGAAAATGAACTGCTGCACCTGGACTCCGGTGGATTGGCCTGCACGGTGGACCCTGACCTTCCGATGCCCATCCGGGGATTGCGCGAAAAAGCCTACCGATCCTGCAAAACTGTCTTTGACAATCGTTTTTCTCAAAGCCAATGGGTAGATTTTTTGCCCGGCGGCCACGTAACGCTGGACAATGTCTTATTTGCACCCCTGGTCATTAACAGCAAAGCCGTTGGTTTGCTTGGCCTGGCCAACAAACCCGGCGGGTTCACAAAAGAGGATGCCCGCATTGCATCGGGTTTCAGCGAGTTTGCCTCGGTTGCTCTTTTTAACAGCCGCACGTTGGAATCATTAGAACATGGCGAGGAACAATTCCGCTCCGTGGTGGAAACCGCGATTGATGCCATCATTACCGTCGACAGACGTGGAACGATCATATTCTGGAACCCGCAGGCCGAACAGATGTTTGGCTACACGGCAAATGAAATGATCGGCAAGCCGGTCGCCACCATCATGCCCGAACGATTCCGGGAAGAACATCAAAAAGGATTAAATAAAGCCGCTTCACGTCAGAAGCACAAAATAGCCGGAAATATCTTTGAGCTCGTCGGTCTGCGAAAAAACGGCCGCGAATTTCCTTTGGAGTTATCCCTTGCAAACTGGGAAACCAAAGAAGGGGCTTTTTTTACGGCGATCATTCGCAATATTAGCGAACGCAAGCAGGCTGAAAGCGCGTTGCATGAAGCTCGCAATGAACTGGAGCGCCGCGTAAATGAGCGCACCGCTGAACTCGGGAACACTAACGAGAAATTACGAAAACAAGTATCTGAATGCGAACAGGCCGAGCTTGCCTTACGTGAATCTGAACTAAAATATGGGACCCTGGTTGAGGATGCCTTAATTGGCGTTTATATCATCCAGGACGCAAAAATTGAATTTGCCAATGATAAATTTGCCGGCATCTACGGCTATTCTAAAGACGAACTCATCGGTATGGACTCGCTGGATCTGGTCCACCCGGATGACCGACCGCTGGTCAAAAAATTACGAGAAAAGCGGCTCGGGGGCGAAAAAGTGCCGGCTGAATATGAAATCAGAGGCTTGAAAAAAAACGGTGATATCATCTGGGTGATGCGAAGCCTCTCACAGATTACGTATAAAGGGCGCCCGGCCATTTCAGGAATTGTTGCGAATATCAGCAAACGCCGCCGGGCTGAAGAAGCGTTGCGAAAATCAGACAAGGAATTGCGAGTTCTTTCCAACCAGCTTTTATCGACCGAAGAAAAAGAAAGAAAGCGCATTGCCCGGGAGCTGCACGACAGTATCGGTCAGGCCTTAAGCGCCATTAAATTCAGCGTGGAAAACGCCCTGCTGGAACTGCGTGAAGTATCAAATCCGATTGACCTGGGATCTCTGGAAGCCGTCATCCCCTTGACCCAGAAAACCATTGAGGAGGTCCGTAGAATCGTAAAAGATTTGCGGCCTTCCATTCTAGATGATCTGGGCATTCTGGCAACCATTGGATGGTTTTGCCGGGAATTTCAAAATGTTTATGCCGGAATCCGGATTGAAACCACGATAGATATTGAAGAGAATGAAGTCCCCCTTTACCTGAAGACGACGATTTACCGCATTATGCAGGAGGCCTTAAATAATGTCGCCAAACACAGCCAGGCCAATTTTGTACATCTGCGGTTACAAAAAACAAAAGCCGGCCTGCACCTGAGCATTCATGATAACGGACGGGGGTTTAATCTGGACCAGGCCATGGCTTTACAAACATCTCGTAGAGGATTTGGCCTGGCCAGTATGCGGGAACGGGCCGAATTGTCGGGAGCCGCGTTTAAGATAAATTCCGCCAAGGCGCACGGAACAACCATTCACATCGCCTGGCCGGCTGCCGGCGAACTTTTGTAAGCCGGATCAACCGACCAGACCCTGTTCAATGGCATAGGCCGTCAGTGCGGCCGCATTGTGAAGATCCAGTTTTTTCATAAGGTTGGCCCGATGTTTTTCTACGGTTTTTAAGCTGATGCAAAGATCGGCCGCAATTTCCTTGTTTTTATAACCTTCCGCAATCAGCTTTAATACTTCGCGCTCACGGGGTGAAAGCAAGCCCTGCGTTGAGGTGGGTATCTGGCTCCCTTTACCTTCCAGGTAGCCTTCGATCACCTTCTCGGATACACCGGGGCTCAAATAAGTTTTGCCGTTTAAGACGTTGTGAATGGCCAGCAAGAGTTCTGCATGGGTGGCGTCTTTTAGCACATAACCGTCCGCACCCGCCTGCAGGGTGGTCCGCAGATATTCTTCCGTTTTATGAACCGTCAGGGCCACGATTTTGGTTGCGGGATATCGCTTCTTGATTTCTCTGATGGCATCCATGCCGGTCATACGCGGCATCGACAGGTCCATCATCACCAGGTCCGGACCCAGCTTTTCAACGCATCGGACCGCTTCGCGTCCATCGGCTGCTTCGCCAACAATTTCAAATTTTGGATCGGCAGACAAAAGGGCCCGCAAACCTTCCCGTAGAATCGTATGATCCTCCGCCAGGACAATTCTGATTTTTTTATCCATATCGCGTACCTCAATACCGTTTGACCCTACCTGGCTCACGAAAATATACAGCCTTATTACGCCAAATATACAGTGTTCACCTTATTTATCATGTCAGTTTTCTTTAGTAAACATTATGATGGCCGGGTGTCGAAATTTTGGCCGATTAATTTGCACATTGATGAAGTCATTAGTTTTAAAAACCGCTTTGAAATGACTCGTTAAGCGTGAATCGGCCCCATATTTTCCTTGACATACAACATATTGTATGAGATAAAAGATAACTGCACTATATGGTAGGCTAATTCGGAAAAGCGGGTCGCCTTTCGCTCTGGTCAGAGTTGACCTTAAACGGATACTATCCATCCATTTTTTTGCCCCGAAACGATTTCCCTTTAGCCGTATCACGCCTTGTCAATTAAGTTAAACCCCTTACAGTTATACAATAAAAGACGGCTATCGTTCAGATAGCCAGGGTTTTTTATTCTTAAATACCAGCAGCTCGACAAAATATAATTCCATAAAAACTCAGAATCTCGAATCAGGAGCAACGCAATGGGCCAGAAAGGCAAGTTTTTAGTCACGAACGAAGGCAGTTTTGATCTGGGCACCTACACCTGGGATGATCAGCTTTTTTCAGATATCATCATCCGGGAAAACCCGATTGATACCGATCAGGCCATGGGTATCAGCCGGTCTTTGCGTGAAGAAATTTCCAGACTGGAAATTAGCACCATCCCGGTCTCGTTTATCGAAAAAATGATTGAAGCCAAGCTAATGGAATACGGGCTGACCAAACCCTCACCGATTCGCCTGGACAAATCGATTTTCGTAAAAAATCGATTGAATCTTTCCGAAAACGCCAGACGGGTCTTGAGAAGACGTTATTTGAAAAAAAACCGCAGCGGAAAAGTGATAGAAACCCCCGAGCAAATGTTCCGGCGGGTCGCACGCCATATCGCCAAAGCAGAGAAAAATTACGGTAAGAAATCAACCAAACAGGTTGATAAGTGGGAAGAAATCTTCCATGAAATGATGGTCCAGGCTAAATTTCTGCCCAACTCCCCTACCCTCATGAATGCCGGGCGCCGGCTGGGTCAGCTGGCCGCCTGCTTTGTTTTGCCGGTCGAAGACAGCATGGAGGGCATATTCGGGGCCCTGCATCATGCGGCCCTGATTCATAAATCCGGTGGCGGGACCGGTTTTGCGTTTTCACGACTGCGCCCGAAAAACAGCACTGTTGGCACGACCGGTGGCGTCGCCTCGGGTCCGGTGTCGTTTATGAAAATTTTTAATACTGCCACCGAGCAGGTTAAACAGGGCGGCACCCGCCGCGGTGCCAACATGGCTATTTTACGGGTGGATCACCCGGATATTATGGAATTTATTTATAGCAAAGAAAACAACAGCGAACTCAACAATTTCAATATTTCGGTGGGCGTTTCTGATAAATTCATGGAAGCCGTTGCCAAGCAAGAAGACTATGACTTGGTTGATCCCCGCGATGAGAGCAAGGTTGGCAGATTAAATGCAGCGGAAGTCTATCAAACGCTGGTGAAACAGGCCTGGAAAAACGGAGACCCGGGCATCATTTTTCTGGATCGCATTAACCAGAATAACCCCACGCCTGAGCTCGGTGATATCGAAAGCACCAATCCCTGCGGCGAACAACCGCTGCTGCCCATGGAAGCCTGTAATCTCGGCTCGATCAACCTGGCCAAATTTGTGCTGGAAAACGGTGACGGCCCGGTTATCGACTATGAAGCATTAAAAGAGGTGATCAGCGGAACGGTTCGTTTTTTAGATAACACGATCGACATGTCCAGCTATCCCCTGCCGGAAATCGATGAAATGGTGCGTGGCAATCGCAAAATCGGCCTGGGAGTTATGGGATTCGCCGATATGCTTTTTCAGCTTAAAATCCCATATAACTCTGATGAGGCCCTGGAAACGGCTGACACCGTGATGCGGTTTATACAGGAAAACGCCCGCGAAGCCTCCCAGAATCTGGCCGAAGAGCGCGGGGTATTCCCCAATTGGGAAAAAAGCATCTATCAAGATCAGGACGTTAAACTGCGCAACGCCACCCGTACCACCATCGCCCCCACCGGCACCTTGAGTATCATTGCCGGCTGCTCCAGCGGCATCGAGCCTCTGTTCGCCCTCAGCTTTGTTCGCAACGTGATGGACAACGATAAACTGCTGGAAGTCAATCCGTATTTTAAAGAGGTGGCCAATGGCCAGCGCTTTTACAGCCGTGAATTGATGGATGAAATTGCAAAGAGGGGCAGCATTAAAAAAATCAAACAAATACCCAAAGAGGTCCGCAAAATATTTGTCACCGCCCATGATGTATCACCGGACTGGCATATTCGCATGCAGGCAGCCTTTCAAAAGTTTACCGATAATGCCGTATCCAAGACCGTCAATCTGCCCCATGATGCCACCAAAGACGATGTCATGAAAGTCTATAATCTGGCCAATGAGCTGGGCTGTAAGGGCGTAACGATTTACAGAGACGGCAGCAAAGAAAATCAGGTTCTATCATTTTCTCATAAAGATACACGCATGGACAAATTCATGACCGCCGTCAAAGAGCGACCTGAAACCCTTGATGGTTTCACCACCAGGATGAAAACCGGTTACGGCAATCTTTATGTGACCGTCACCGAATATGACAGCAAGCCTTTTGAAGTATTTGCCACCATCGGCAAATCCGGACGGTCCACCACCGCCAAGACCGAAGCGATTGGTCGTCTGGCGTCTCTGGCGCTGCGTTCGGGTATAAAGGTAAATGAAATCGTAAACCAGCTAAAAGGTATCGGTGGAGAGCATCCTGTTTTTCAAAACGGCGGTTTGGTGCTCTCCATCCCCGATGCCATCGCCCGGGTGCTGGACAAAAGATATTTGTCCGACGCGACTGCTCAAGGAAGCCACAAATCCCAGAACAGCCTTATGGGTGAAAAATGCCCGGAATGCGGTCAGACGGTCAGCTTCGAGGAAGGCTGTATACTTTGTCATTTCTGTGGCTTTAACAAATGCGGCTGAGAAAGGGTCTTAAAATCCCATCTTTTGGTCGAGGGCTGTGTTGCAATTTGATTCAAAATACTCGCGTACTATCGTGTACGCTCCGTGTTTGAATCGAATCACGTCGCGCCCTCAAACAAAATCAGAGGTTTTAAGACCATTTCCAATCTAATAATGATTTGTTTAAAAAGGCAGAACCTTTTAGCGGTTCTGCCTTTTTTGATCTAATAATCGGACGGCCGGTGATTAATGAAAGGTATTTTTCTAGGTTTTCAGGCAGGTTTTGCAGACCCCATCGACCCGCACCTCTATGCTCTGAATCAATCCCGGAAACGTTCGCTGTATGGGTTCGGTATCAACATTTAGACTCTGCGGGTTTAAACATTCCATATGGCCGCAGCTTTTACAGAAAAAATGCGGATGTGCCGGATGATGTTCGCTGGGAGCCAGACCATAAACAAATGACCGCCCCCCTCCGCTAAGCCGTTGGATTAATCCACGCTCCACAAGCGAATCAAGGATTCGATAGACGGTCACGCGGTTGATCGCAGCGTTGCGCTCCAGGGTCTTATAAATATCAGCGGCAGAAAGTGGAAAGTTATTACGGCCGATAATCTCCAAAACCCGAAGGCGGTTTCGGGTAATCCCGAGTCCATGCGCTTTTAAAAGATCAGAATAATCACATTGATGACACATGCTCACTCCTTATGGGCTGGTGCCATGTTGCGGGTTTGCTTTGCAGCCTTTGCAGTTTTTGAATGACGTCGGCGGCCGATCATCAAGCGGTCCACTAAATAATAAAGAAAAAAGGCAATACTGGCGACTAAAATAATGGATGCGCCTGATGTCAAATCAAACACGTAGGACAGCCACAGGCCGCTGATCGTAAAAATAGCTCCCAGCAGGCTGGAACCCACCATCATTTGAAAAAGGGATTTGGCATATTTTTCGACGATAAACGGCGGAATGGTTAGCAGCGCAATCACCAGAATCAGCCCCACGACCTGGATAACCATAACGATCGTCACTGCCAGCATACCAATTAACCCAAAATAAAGCGCCCGAATCGGCACACCCCGAATGCGCGCAAATTCCTCATCGTAAGATAGCGCTAACAGATCTTGATAAAAATAGATGACAAAACCCGTAATCAATATACCCACGAGCAGCATAATCCACAAATCCGATCCCGGCACGGTAAGAATGCTGCCAAACAGATAGCTCATCAGGTCCACGTTATATCCGGGTGTCAGGTCCAGCAATATAATGCCGCACGCCATCCCTGTGGCCCAGATAACGCCGATGATGGTGTCGGCCCGGTGTTTCGCTTTCAAACTGACCGCGGCCATAACCATTGCAGCCGTAAAGGAAAACCCGAGGGTGCCGACCAGGTAGGGCCAGCCGAAAAAGAAGGATAAACCGATACCGCCATAGGCAGCATGCGCAATGCCACCGGAAAGAAAAACGATTCGGTTAACAACCACCAGAGTTCCCATAATCCCGCAGATGACACTGGCCAGCAATCCAGCTGCCAGGGCATTACGCATAAATTCATATTGCAACGCTTCGAGCATATTATGAATCCTGATGATGTTTCAAAACCCGGTGGGGCAGGCCGTGGGCTATCAGTTCAACGGGGCAGACCTCCTCATCTGTGCACGGGTACATCTCTTCCAGCATCTCACCGGTAATTTCAGCCTGGTGGTGGTAGTGCAGTTGTTTGTTTACGCAGGCGACGGATTTGACGTAGGTTGAAATCGCCACCAGATCATGGCTGACGACCAGAATGCTAATGTCTTTGTTTAGTGCTTTTAGCATTCTATAAAACTCGGCCTGACCCTTGGCATCGATGCTGGCCGTGGGCTCATCCAGGAGCAACACTTTCGGTTGGGTAACCAAGGCCCTGGCAATAAACACGCGTTGGCGCTGGCCGCCGGAAAGCTCACCGATTTTGCTGTCTGCAAATGCTTTGACTTCCATTCGCTCGAGGGCGTCGAGGGCGTCCTGATGGCTTTGTGCGGAACTGCGACCCCATCTTTTGTTAGGTTCCAGCTTGCCCATCAGGACGACATCAACAGCGGTGATGGGAAAACTGCGGTTGATGTGAACATCCTGAGACACGTACCCGATGTGATGCGATCCCTTTCTGGTGGAATCCCCCAGAACCCGGATAGAACCCTGGTCAGGTTTAAGCAGGCCCAGCATCAGTTTCAACAGGGTGGTTTTGCCTCCGCCGTTGGGCCCGATCATGGCGATAAAATCCCCCTGTCGGATATCCAGGCTGACGTCCTCAAGTACCGTTTGCCCATTGTAGGCAAACCAAACGTCTTTTATTTCGACAATTGAATCTTCCATAGAACCCCTGCTAATTTAAAGCCTTTTTCATTTTTCGGGCGACTTCGCGAAGATTTATCGACCAATCAGAAGCCAGCGGATCGGCAACAACCACCTGCCCGTCAATTTCCTTGGCCACCAATTTAGCGCTTTTGGATGAAAATTGCGGCTGCACAAAGATGACTTTGATATGGTTCTCTCTGGCATGCTCGATCAACTCTTTGAGTTGAGCCGGCTTCGGATCCTTGCCTTCGATTTCAACCGGCACCTGTTGCAATCCGTAATAGTGGGCAAAATAGCCCCAGGCCGGGTGGAAGACCATGAATTGCCGTCCCTGCCGGTCTGCGAAACTATTTCTTAGATCAGCATCCAGGGCTGCAAGTTCAGCTACAAAGGCCCTGGTGTTGGCCTCGTAAACAGAGCGATGGGCCGGGTCAATTTCAACCAACGCATTCACAATCGTGCGGGCCTGGGTCATTACCAGTGTTGGAGCCAGCCAGATGTGAGGATCAGGAGCGCCCTGACGCTCTTTTTCCGGGTGGTGTTCAGCATCGTGATGGTGCGCTGCCATGGGGATTTTTTGAATGCCATGATCCGTATGCACCACCCGTAGTTCCGGGTTGGATGCGGCGATTTTCCCCAGCCAGGTCTTTTCAAAGGCCACGCCGATGGCAAAATAGATTTGGGCTTTGGAAATCGCAGCCATCTGCCGGGGCCGGGGCTCGTAAGCGGCCGGGCTGGCACCCGGTCTTACCATAACCTGAACATTTACGCGCTCTTTGCCAATTTGCTGCACGAAATATTTCTGGGGGGGGATGCTCACGAAGACAGCCAGCTGTTTGCCTGCCCGGGCATTTGCACTGAAAATCAATACAAAAACTCCTGAAACCGCAAGCACGCCAGTTAAAACGCGCTTCAGCTCATCCACCCGCATTGACATGGTCTAGCTCCGCAAAATGTCCTAATTATTTTGAGCACGCATCCCTATTAAATGCAAATATGTTGCATTTTCTTTGGATTGTCAATTGAGATGGAATGAATAAAGAAATTATTTCTTGACGACCTTCATGCCATCCTTGGCATCTTGAACCTGGTACCCCAGCATTTCGATTTCAGCGCGCAGCTGATCCGAGGTTGCAAAATCTTTGTCTTCCCGGGCCTTCAGGCGGGCATCAACCAGTTTTTGAACCGCCTCGGGCAATGCGTGTTCTTTATCGAGCTGAGCCAGCCTCAATCCAAGCACCCGGTCAAAATCCAAAATAGTGGCGCGTTTTTCAGTATCACGGACATTGCTTTTAAGCATCTCCTGAATAAGCGCCATGGCCCGGGGCATATTTAGGTCATCATTGATGGCTTCAAAAAATTTATTTTTAAAATCCATGTTAATGGAATGACCGCTATCGACACCGGCAGCACCCACCTGCCGCACCTGGTTTTGCAGATGCAGCAGACCGTTACGGGCAGCCTCAATGCCTTCATCACTGTATTCCATGGGTTTGCGGTAATGAGTTAAAAAGGCCGCAAAGCGATAAGCCAGCGGATTGATATCATTATTTAGAAAGGCATTTTCAATGGTCAGAAAATTTCCCTCGCTTTTGGCCATTTTTTTCCCGCCCTGGATGATCAGAAAAGCCCCGTGCATCCAGAAATTGAAAAAGGGCTTACCCGTGGCCGCCTCTGATTGCGCAATTTCATTAGTATGGTGAACATCAAGATGATCGGTGCCGCCGCAGTGGATGTCCTGCTGGTCGCCTAAAAATTTCATGCTCATGGCCGAGCACTCCAGATGCCAGCCCGGAAAGCCGACGCCCCAGGGCGACTCCCACTCCATCTGCCGGCTTGAGTTTGGAGGCGAAAATTTCCAAAGGGCAAAATCAGTAGGGTTGCGTTTTTCCGGATTTCTTTCAACCCGGGCACCTTCCTGCAGCGCGTCAAGATTCTGGTGGGACAGTTTGGTGTAATCCTTGAATTTGGAAGTATCAAAATAAATGCCGTCGGTGGTGCGATAGGTGAAACTCCTTTCTTCTAACGCTTTCACCAGGTCAATTTGCTCCGGGATGGTATCGGTGGCCTTTACCCAGATGTCGGGCTCCAGAATATTCAATTCGGCAATATCTTTTTTAAAGGCCCGGGTGTAAAAGTCAGCAATGTCCCAGGCACTTTTGCCCTCCCGAGCCGCACCCTTTTCCATCTTGTCTTCACCCATATCGCGGTCCCCGGTCAGGTGACCCACATCGGTGATGTTCATGACATGCTTAACGGCATACCCATTGTATTCCAGAACGCGTTTCAGGATGTCTTCAAAAATGTAAGTGCGTAAATTTCCGATATGGGCATAATTGTAAACCGTCGGCCCGCAGGTATACAGGCCGACCTCGCCGCGATTGATCGGAGTGAATTCTTCTTTTTTGCGTGTCAGTGAATTGTAAAGATACAGTTTCATGGTTCGAATTCTTCGCAAGTTAATATCCTTAGTAAAAAAGACGCCAAGATTCAATAAAATTCATATTTAAAAAATAGGAGCCGCCGGAAGCTCAGTCAAGCCGGCGGCACCCAATTGGCCGCCTGGAGTTCAATCCTACAATTTTTCAATATGTTTAAGGGTTTTCCTTGACCGTCTAAATGGTAAAGATATATTTATATACTCAAGCTAGGAAATGAGTTCTTTCGGTGGGACTGCGTTAATATAAAAATTAATTTTCACTATCCCAAAACGAAAAGGAGATCTCTATGGTTGCTTGGTTTACAGGGCTTAATCCAGTTCTGCAGGCATTGGTTGCCACTTTATTTACCTGGGCTGTGACCGCCCTGGGAGCGGCATTTGTTTTCTTTTTTAAAAGCATCAACCGAAAAGTATTGGACGGTATGCTCGGTTTTGCGGCGGGGGTTATGATTGCAGCCAGTTATTGGTCACTTCTGGCGCCCGCCATTGAAATGGCTGAAGAAGGGGATTTGCCGGCATGGGTACCGGCTACAGTCGGATTTTTACTGGGCGGCGTCTTTCTGTTGATTATCGACAAGATACTTCCGCATCTGCACCTGGGTTTTCCAAGAGAGGAAGCCGAGGGCATTAAAACCAGCTGGCACCGCAGCGTGCTTTTGGTCCTTGCCATAACGTTGCACAATATACCGGAAGGCCTGGCGGTCGGCGTGGCTTTTGGTGCACTGGCTTCAGATTTGCCATCCGCTTCCCTGTCCGGGGCGGTTGCGCTGGCGCTGGGTATCGGCATTCAAAATTTCCCGGAAGGAACTGCGGTTGCCGTACCGCTGCGGCGCGAAGGATTTACACGCTTAAAAAGCTTCTGGTATGGCCAGCTGTCCGGCGTCGTTGAACCGATTGCCGGTGTTCTCGGTGCCTTGGCTGTAATCCTGGTAAAACCGCTCCTGCCATATGCATTGGCCTTTGCTGCCGGTGCAATGATTTACGTGGTTGTCGAAGAGCTGATTCCGGAGTCTCAACTGGAAAAAAACACTGACATCGCCACCATGGGTGCCATGCTCGGCTTCGCCGTCATGATGACTCTGGATGTGGCGCTGGGATAATGGCCATGCTCACAAAATCAAGTGAGTATCTTATAATTTACAAAAACGATTGATTATGCTAAAAGTCAGCCTTCACAATTTAAGCAACAGACCTTAGTCGGCCTGCAAAAATCACATAAATTAAATATTTAGGAAAAATAGGAGTAGCAGCAATGACCGTAGAGCGTGAAAGTATCGATTTTGATGTTCTGTTTGTCGGCGGTGGCCCGGCCAGTCTGGCGGGCGCCATTAAACTGATGCAATTGGCCAAGGAGAAAAATCTCAATCTGGAAGTGGCCCTGATCGAAAAAGGTGCCGAAATCGGGTCGCATGCCTTAAGCGGCGCTGTTATGGACCCCAAAGCCCTCGAGGAACTCCTACCGGACTATGAGGAAAAAGGTTGCCCCATTGAAGCTACCGTCAGAGGGGATGAGTTTTATTTTCTAACGGAAACTTCGGCCATGCCGGTGCCGTTTGTTCCCAAACCCATGCACAACACGGGCAGTCTGATTATCAGTCTTTCCCGATTCACCCGCTGGCTGGGCAATCTGGCTGAAGAAATGGGGGTCAATATTTTCCCCGGATTTGCCGGCAAAGAGGTCCTTTACGATCAAGATCAGAAAACCATTATCGGGGTAAGAACCGGCGATCAGGGCCTGGGTCCGGATGGTGAACCCAAAGCAAATTTTGAGCCTGGAATCGATCTGAAAGCCAAAGTCACCGTCTTCGGAGAAGGCGCCCGCGGCAGCCTGTCAAAGGAAATCGACAAAAAACTGAATTTATTCGAGGGCAAAATGCCCCAGGTGTTTGAAACCGGGATTGAAGAGGTCATCGAACTGCCTGAAGCGTCCAATTATTTTAAAACCAGCAAAGGCAACGATATCCATCTGATGGGCTATCCCATCGGGCTATATGTCCCCGGTGGCGCTTTTATTTACCAGATGGGCGAAAACCGGCTCACGCTGGGGTTTCTGACCGGGCTTTGCTATGAAGACCCTCTGATGGATCTTTACGAGACGTTTATCAAATTTAAAAGCCACCCCTTTGTGGCCAACCTCATCAAGGGTGGCAAGGTCGTTGAGGCCGGCGCCAGGGCGGTTTCCACCGGCGGCTATTACACCTTGCCCAAACTGGCCGTTGACGGCGGTCTTTTTATCGGCGCCAACGCCGGCATTCAATACATGCCCGGATTAAAAGGCATCCATGTTTCCATGAAATCCGGCATGCTCGCGGCCGAAGCCATAATCAAAGCCGTTGAAAAAGAAAATTTTAGCCAGGAAACGCTTAAAGCCTATTCCGACCTGTTTGATAACAGCTGGATTAACGAGCAATTATATGAAGGCCGCAATTTTTACCAGGCCCTTTCAAAAACAAATCTGATGAAATTTATCCATCTGGGCGCGCAATATTTAACCGGTGGGCGTGGTTTTGTAGATAATATGACCCTTGCGGAAGATTATAAGACCCTCAAGCCGCTTGACGGTGAGCAAATAGATGTTCAAGCGGGGCTTGATCCTAAAATTTATGATGGAAAACTGTATGTGGACAAGCTCACCGGTGTGTACCTGTCCAAGACCAAGCACCGCGAAGATCAGCCTTCCCATATTATTGTGCACGATACCGATCTTTGTGTGAACACCTGCTATCCCAAGTACCGCAGCCCCTGCACCCGATTTTGCCCGGGTGATGTCTATGAAATCGAGGTGGATGATAGCAGCGGCGAAAGACGGTTGAAACTAAATCCCTCCAACTGTCTGCACTGCAAGACCTGCGATATAAAAGACCCCTATGAGAATATCACCTGGACGTGTCCGGAGGGGGGGGAGGGGCCAGGATATACGCTCTTATAAAAATAACAGATGTCGGAAGACAGAATTCAGAGGTCAGAATAATGTAAATGTTAAACATCCGCGGCAGCAATTGACGCAATCGCGGATGTTTTTTTGGGGGGGACACAAAAAGGAGGTTAGCGCATTAAAAATGCAACACCTTTTCAATATGTTTAGCGTTGGATTATTGACTGCTATTTTGCTGGCGGCCCCTGGCCGCATTTCAGCCGGCGATAAATATCAGGCCAAGATCAACTGCGACCTGCATGCGGGTGCCTGCACCCAATTTCTTTCAGAAAATGCGGTTACCCTTGAGGTCACTCCCAGACCGGTAAAGGCCATGCAGGATTTAGCATTTAAGGTTACGCTGAAAGGAAAACTGCCGCCGGACACGAAGCTGCCCTACATCGACCTGGGGATGCCAGGTATGAATATGGGCCCCAACCGCGTACAGCTGAAATCCGCCGGCAGCGCCGCCTATGAAGGCCGGGGCGTAATCGTCAGGTGCCCCAGCGGCCGCCGAATCTGGCAGGCAGCGGTAACCATACCCGACGTGGGCCAAATTGACTTTATCTTCGATGTTATCTACTGAAACGCTATTCCTGCTTTATCTTTCCACCGGCTTTACCGTCGGTTTCGGGCATTGCATCGGCATGTGCGGACCGATAGTGGTTACATTTAGTCTCAACCTCAAGGAAAAAAACATCCTTGTCCCCCAGCTATTGTATCATCTCGGAAGAACCATCACCTATGCCATCCTGGGCGGAGTGGTGGCGGCTGCAGGATCTTTTAGCATGGTGGCCGCGAATATCGAAAGTTTTCAGAAAGGTGTAATGATTTTTACCGGTGCCTTAATTATGCTCATGGGACTCGCCATGGCCGGATGGTTGCCTCATTGGAACGTTTTTGGTGATCATTCCAAGGCAGGCGCATGGATATCAAAAAGTTTTGGCAAGCTGCTGAAAGCAAAGTCCACTTTAATCTACTTCCCTTTAGGGCTGTTGCTCGGGTTGCTGCCTTGCGGGCCGGTATATACCGCGTTGCTGGGCACTGCCAGGACAGGCATGGATGCCGCGAGCATCTTTCAGGGAGTCTTAACCGGAATGGGTCTTATGGCTGCATTCGGTATCGGAACCGTCCCGGCGCTGTTCTTAGTGGCCAAACTCGCCGACCTGGACTGGCTGAAATCAAGAGCGATCATTTACAAGGTGGGGGCGGTTTTGATGATGATTGTCGGTATCTTGTTCGTCGTGAAAGGAATTCGATATTAACAGAATGAAAACGAATCCAGCCGCATTTATTAGATCAACGGACATTTCGGCCTGCTTTTATTTGTATTCGGGCTTCGGCCCGGCTGCCTTCGACTTGAGCTCAGGCCGAAAGTAGCTCGTCGCAGGCTATCCTCTGCCCGCGGTCCGCTGTTATCTACCTTTCGATTTGCGGCCGCCCTTTTTTAATGACCGCTCCCAGCAGCCGGATCTCAAAAATGCATACATGACCAATGCCGTCAGGATCTGCCGGTAGCAACTCAAGTTTCGATACATACGTCCGCTGATGCCTATTTTTCTGGCACTCAACCTCCGGTATCTTAAAGATTAGCGTTTTTTGGCGCCTGCTCTGCCGGTACGCTTTTTAACGCTGGCGCCAGCAGCCCGCTTTTTAGCACCCTTGGCGCTGGTGCGCTTTGTGGCGCTGGCGCGGCTGGTGGTTTTTTTGGCCGTTGTGGCGGCGGCACGCTTCTTGCCAGCAGTCGTGGTACGCTTTTTGGCGGTTGTACGGCCGGCACGTTTTTTGGCAGCGCTACTACCGGTGGCTTTCTTAAGCTGCTGGATCTCTTTTTTCAGCGCTTTAATATCAGCTCCCGTAGCGACGTCCATCTTTTTCAAAATATCCTTGACGACTTTTTCCACGTACCTTCCCGTTTTTTTCTGCGTATCATCATAGCGGTTTTTCATGTCTTTTAAAAATTTAGACCCCTCTTTCTCGCCCATTTTGGCCTTTTTAATCATTTCCTTGGAGAGCACTTCCACCTCATCCCAGGTTTTGTGAGCCAAGTCAGCTCCCGCCAGATAGGTCTTTTTTAACATCTCAAGCATGGGGACCTCCTTTCTACTTCAAAAGATACCAGTTTCAGAAATATGCCCTTTATTTTCGGAAAGAACTTTGACAGATTATATCAATAATATAGCAGAAAAGCTAAAATACAATGGGCAGTGTTAGATGTTTGAAAAAACAGATTTGATCAAATGGGGCAAAAATTAGAAGAAGTTTCCAGTCTGGAAACGAGTATGTTTTTCAAAGTCAAGGGAAGTCCCGCCAGTGGGGATATACCGAAGAGCATTGAGGGCCCATCGCTCCAGAGAAGTTTACAAAAAAGAATCTTAAATCCCATTTGAGAACCCATTTTGGTAATAACCGCAATTTACAAAAAAAATAGGCTATGCTACCCTGCGCCAGCAAAGCTTAAAGGGACTTGGTAATAATGAGGTTAGATGATCACAGAATAGTTTAAATCGAAAAAGGAGCTAAGCAGAAATGGATTTTGAACTGACAGAAGAACAGCTGATGGTAAGGGATATGGCCAAGCGATTTGCTGAGACTGAGATCAAACCTAAAGCTGCAGAATTGGACGAGAAACATGAACACCCGGCGGAAATCGTCAAACAGATGGGTGAACTGAAGATGATGGGAATTGCTGTGCCTGAGGAATACGGCGGAGGCGGTATGGATAACGTCAGCTATGCCCTGGCCCTTATCGAAATTTCCAAGGGTTGTGCCAGTACAGGAGCCATTATGTCCGTGAACAATTCCCTCTACTGTTATCCGGTGATGGCTTTTGGGACGCACGAACAAAAAATGAAATATCTTTCCCCTGTTGCCGCTGGCGAGAAAATAGGTTGCTACGGCTTGACCGAAGCGGGAGCAGGTTCGGATCCGGCTGCTCTGCGCACCTCTGCCGTCAAGGATGGAGAAGAATGGATTATTAACGGCGAAAAAAAATTCATTACGAGCGGCAATGTGGCCTCATACGGTGTGATCGCCGCCATGACCGAGAAAGGAAAAGGCTACAAAGGGATCAGCACCTTTGCGATTGAATTAGAAAATACGCCGGGATTTAAAGTGGCTCGCGTGGAGGACAAACTGGGAATCAAGGCATCCGGCACAGCTGAGCTGGTTTTCGAGGATGCCAGGATACCTGCTGATGCGCTTCTTGGCAAAGAAGGGGAAGGATTCAAACAGATGCTCACCACTCTTGACGGCGGTCGCATCGGCATCGCTTCCCAAGCGGTGGGGATTGGACGCGCCGTCCTGGAAGAGGCCCTGGAGTACGCCAAGACACGTGAACAATTCGGTAAACCCATCACAGCCTTTCAGGCCATCCAATGGAAGTTAGCCGATATGGCAACGGAACTGGATGCTGCCGAGCTGATGACGCTCCGAGCTGCCTGGCTGGAGGACAATGGAAAGCCTTACGAAAAAGAAGCCGCCATGGCCAAAATGTATGCGTCAGATGTGACCATGCGGGCTTCTGTTGAGGGTGTTCAGATCTTAGGCGGATATGGTTACTGCAAAGAATATCCCATGGAAAGGCATATGCGGGATGCCAAAATATGCCAGATCTATGAGGGGACGAATGAAATCATGCGCGTCGTAATAGCCAATAACCTAATTAAACGTAAATAAAACCCAGTAGGGAATTACAATCGTTTTCCGAGTATGGCACTGGCAATCGTGTTTTTTTGAATCTCTTTGGTGCCTTCATAAATTTCACAAACTTTGGCATCCCGATAAAAGCGCTCAACCTCATATTCGGTCATGTAGCCATATCCGCCCAACAATTGAATGGCCTCGTCCGCCACCTCAACCGCCGTTCGGGCAGCATACATCTTGGCCATGGAGGTAAGTTTAGGATCCCTGCGACCCTGATCGTAATTCCAGGCCGCCTTATAGGTCAGCAGGCGGGCGAGCTCAATTTTGGTCGCCATGTCGGCCAGCTTGTGTTGGGTCACTTGAAACTGGGAAATTTTGCGGCCGAACTGCTCACGCTCTTTCACATAGGCGAGAGCGCGATCATAAGCACCCTGAGCAGTGCCCAGTGCCTGGGCGGCGGCCAGAATGCGACTCTCGTCAAAAAATTCAAGCACCTGGTAGAATCCTTTGCCCTCTTCTCCGATAAGATTGGAGGCCGGCACCCGCACATCTTTAAAATTCAATTCAGCCGTCGCCATCATATGGATGCCCATCTTATCGCCCACATCGGTGGCCGTGAACCCTTTTCGTTCAGCTTCTATCAGGATCAGACTGATGCCTCTGTAAGACGGCTGGCATTCAGAATCGGTCTGGCACATTACAGAATAAAATCCGGCCAGACCGCCATTGGTAATAAATGTTTTTGTGCCGTTGACGACCCATTCATCTCCATCGCGCATCGCAGTGGTATCCAGAGAGGTAATATCTGATCCATGGCCCGGTTCGGTAAAGGCACCGCCGGAAAGCATTTGCCCTTCGGCAACCGGGGGCAGAAACTTTTGCTTCAATTCATCACTTCCAAAGCGCAGCACACACTCAGAGGCAAAACCGGATAAAATGATTGCTGAACCGATGGTCGAATCGCGGGCGCAAAACTCATCAGCAATTATGATATTTTCCATAACTCCCAGATCCTGCCCGGAATATTCTTCAGGAAAGTGGACCCCCACAAATCCCAGATCGCAGGCTTTTTGCCAAATTTGGGTTGGAAATTCGTGTTTGCGGTCCAGCTCGAGGGCCAGTTCTTTGTCAAATTCGCCTCTGGCAAATTCCCGCGCTGCTTTCTGAATCTCTTTTTGTGATTTCGTCAGTTCAAAGTCCATGCTTGTCCTCCCCAAAAAATAAATAAAATTTTGGTTAACATAAGGCGGCAGGCTTTTCAAGGAGTTTAAAACCCTCTTGACTGGAAGACAAAACTGACTTAATTATTTAACAATACTCAATCTGATCGATGAAAGGGAGCTGACGAATATGTCTTTTTCAGTCGCACTTGCCGGCAAAGGGGGGACCGGTAAAACCACCATAGCCGGAATGCTCATAAAATACTTACTCCTAAAAGAGAAAACCCCGATACTGGCGGTAGACGCCGATTGCAATGCCAACCTGAATGAGGTTCTGGGTGTTGAAATTGCCGATACTTTAGGAAACGCTCGAGAAGAAATGAAAAAGGGCGATGTCCCCAGCGGAATGACCAAAGATATCTTCATTGAAATGAAACTTGAGGAATCGCTGGTTGAATCAGAGGGTGTTGACCTCGTTGTAATGGGGCAGCCTGAGGGCGCCGGCTGCTATTGTGCGGCAAACACATTGCTGACCAATTATCTGGAGCGGCTATCCGGCCAGTACCCCTATATTGTGATGGATAATGAAGCCGGTATGGAGCATATCAGCCGGCTGACAACCAACAATATAGACGTCCTTTTGATAGTTTCGGACCCGTCGCGGCGGGGGCTTCAGGCAGCGGTGAGAATCGAAGAACTTGCCAGATGTTTGAAAATCGTGGTGGGTAAAAGTTACGTGGTCATCAATCAGGCACGCGAGGCGCCTCCTGAGCAGGCCATGCAGATGATCAAAAAAGCCAACCTTGAATTGATCGGCACCGTCCCGGAAGATAATTTGATTTATGATTATGATTTCAGCGGCCGACCGACCATTGAGATGCCGGAAGATAGTAAATCTGTAAAAGCCGCATTCGAAATATTTAATAAAATTATTGCCTAGGATTTAGCAAGGGGCAGAGAAAATTGCACATAGCTTGTTTCAAATTCAGAAAATATGTTGATACTCGAGCCAAAGGCCCCGGCTGCAGGCTCTATGCGCACTGCAATTTGCGCTTTACCTTTAACCTTAGCTTCGGCTAAAAATTAGTGACCCAGAGTAGAAAATCTATGAAAAAAAGGACCGGCTTCCTATTTGATGAAAGATACCAGCAACACCTGACCGGAAATTACCACCCGGAGGTACCGGACCGGCTTCCAGCGGTTTATCAAGGAATCGGCGATGCGGGACTGCTTGACAAGCTGACCTTGATTGAGGCCGCTCCGGCGGATTTGAAATGGGTGCAAAGCGTACACGATTCCAACTACATCAAACGATTCGAAAGCGCCTGTAGCATCGGCGATAATATCTTTGACAGCCCCGACAACCAGATGTGCACAGCATCCTATGAGATTGCATTGCTGGCGGTCGGCGGTGTTTTAGAGGCCGTCCGGTTGGTAATGGAGGGTAAACTCGACAATGCGTTTTGTGCGGTGCGGCCACCCGGTCATCATGCCGAAGTCGACAAAGCCATGGGGTTTTGTTACTTTAACAATATCGCCATTGCGGCCCGCTATATTCAAAAGGAAT
>Ga0255055_10000670_pt1 | contig 25922 bp, 19 predicted proteins | sample JV7_2_27_MG_FD_188633 | JGI IMG/M metagenome (GOLD analysis project Ga0255055, IMG submission 188633) | Seawater microbial communities from Jervis Inlet, British Columbia, Canada - JV7_2_27 | ecosystem: Environmental > Aquatic > Marine > Inlet | place: Canada: British Columbia | collected...
CTCATAAGGATCAACATGGCCTTCAACGGTGACCTCGATATCGGGATTCGCTCTCAGCCATGCAACTTTCATCATCAGGCTGTCCTGAGCAGAAGGGGAAAGTGTCGATTCGTCAAATTCAAAATATATGTCGTCGGATGAAATAAATACTTCGTTTCCTATAGATTTACTTTCGGCTAATATTGAATAATCAGTACTTGTATTCTTTAGAAAAGCGTATATTTCATTAATTTTTTCTTTTGCGTTATTGGCTATTTTTCTTTGATCGGAATAATCCACTACTATTGATTTAAATTCTTCTTGCGCTTGAATATATTTTTTTTGCTCCCAAAATATTAAAGCAATGGCTTTTTTCGATAAAGCCAAAGCTTTTCTAAATTTTAGATCGTTTTCTGGATATTTTTTTAAGATGGAGTTATATTGACTTAATGCTTTCTTTTGTTCCCCTAATATATCATACAAAGAGGCTACCTGAAGCTGTGCTTTTGCGCAGTTAAGACTTGTGGTATCAGCTTTCTCGCACACACCATTAAATGCTTCAATAGCCTCATTTATTTTAACGCGCTGGTTGTTGCCTTCTAATATAAAAGCTTGATGCTTCATTTTAATTGCATCTTTAAGTAAAAGTTCAGCTGTTTTTTCGGTTTCTTCTGGAAGAGTTGCTTGAGTGCAACCTAAAAAGAATAAAAAGCAGCTAATTAATGAAGGCAACCTTATATACCATTTATTTATAACCTTATCTTTGATCATGGTGGTAAAGGCTCCCATATACCTGACTTGGTTCTTCGTAAAAATGAAACGAAATGATAATCAGTAACCGTAACCTCTCCTATTTCGCTCTTTTTCCCTACATTGCTCCACTGAATAATTTTTCCCTTATATTGAACTTCTTCGTACCGCCTAACCCATACACCTTTTTCATTCGGTGGGATATCACCAGATACATACAAGCTTTTAGAATTTTCAGTAGATACTTCTTTTTGGACATCAAATCCAAATGCAAGGCTTACAATATCTACAGGAAGTTGAATGGAAGATGAAATTGTATAACCTCTTTTTTTTGTAATTTTTGAAGCTTCAGAATAAGAAGACCGTTGTCCATATATTCCCCCAGGAATTTCTCCTGTAGTTCTCTTCCATTCACTTTTTTCGATTGATATAGGATCCCCCTCAGGAATTACTTGCAGCTCTTTATGGATCATAAACTCAATATTATCTGCACCGAAAATGTCCTTACCATAGCTTACCTGTAAAAAAATAGTACCCTTTTTATCACAGATTTCCCTTGAACTTTCGGCTGTTTCAAATTCTATTAATGAATTAATTCTATCTCTTTTATTTTGCAGAAATAATTCATAATCACGTAGCCAGATATCAACGTCTTTGTCAGAATAGCCCTCATCATCATCAAAAAAATATCGGAAAACCAGTTCGTCATAATTACCGAGTATATCCTTTTCTTCGGCTTTTGCCATCACCACCAAATTAGCATTTTCAATTGTGTCTTTAATAATCAAGGGATTTCTATTCTTTTTAGGATGGAGTTCAAAGATCTTGACATTGCCCGCTAAGGAACTCTGTGAAAAAATAAAGATGCATAATATCATTACCAAAATCAGTTTTGGAAATATTATCTTCATCATTTATTTCCTATGCATAAAAGAGGATGTAAACATATGTGAAGGGCTAAGGAATGCGACAAATACCGATCGAAAAAATTCAAATCAGGCCAAGGGAAGATGGGAACTGGAGGTCATTAAAAAATCTTTATCACATAGAACAGTGAGGCACAACCTTAAAAAGCCTCTACTAAAAACAGTCAATATTTATCTGGTATATACCCAAATGTCACATCAGATTCGGGAATAGTAAGATAATCAAGGATAAAGGAAAACTTGTGATGTGTAACAATCACAACCACCATAAATTTGAAACCAAAAGGTGTTGGGCTTAAAATTCCACAAAAAATTTTGTGATCGGTACCCCATACCATAAAAAGCAGACCCCGGCTCCGGACTTTCCTCGGGGGGGGAATGCACACTTAAATCAACATTTGATTAGCACTGGTTACAAGCGGTTAGGAGGAGACCTACTATAACAGTTTTGGTGGACATGAAATCAGACACTTAGAGGCGTGTCGCTGAATGGCGTTCGTTGGATTACTCTGGTTTACTTCTGAAACCTTGGAAGTTAACATAATGTTACTTATCAGAACATAGCTTTATGCTCTAATATTCCATTATCTCAGATAGTTAAGCATCCGTATCAGAACGTGTCAATAAAAATTCGATCTGACTGCCTGAGAAGCTGGATATCGAGCGACCTTGTGTGATTGCATGTCTGAGTATAGATCGATTGATTTCGATGCGGTATCGAGCAAGGAAGAAGTGGAGCGAATCTTGGGTGGGAAAGACCCGCTCCACGCAAGCGCATTTTGACGACGATTAACGCCGCCCTCGGGCAAGAGATGAATGTTTTAAAGCCAATTTTAGATGTCTTTTAGGAGTTTATTGGCCGGCGAACTCTGCATGGCGCCTCTGAAGTTCTTCAGCGCATCGGACAGCGCCTTGTAATCTTCGGTCTTGGAAACTGGTATGTCTTCGGTCCCGCTTTGTTCGAGTGCTTCGAGAACGTATTGAATGGTCATCTTGTTGATGTCGCGGGCGGGTTGATAGGCGAATTCTTTATCGGCTTTCGTGCGGATTTCTGACACCAGATCGCTCGCAACCAGATCAAATAGAATACTATGCACCAGACGAATCGGCATCTCTAACCGGTCGGAAATCTGTACGTCCGTTAATGGTTTGTCGCCATTTGCGAATTTTTTGATCAACAGATGGACAATTTGTAAGGTCAATAATTTCTTAAAACCCGGACTGACTTTCAGAGAATCCGGTTCATACTCATAGGTATCCACATTTTGGTTGGCAAAAGACAGCTCGGCGCCAAAAAGCACGATCCACCAGCTGATTTGAACCCACATCAGAAACAGCGGCAGAGCGGCAAAACTCCCGTAAATGGCATTGTATTTGGCGGCACCGATTTGAAAGCTGATATAAACCCCTTGGGCAATCTGATAGAGCGTCCCGGCAACCACCCCACCGAGCAGGCCGGCCTTAAAATTCACCTTGGTATTGGGCATAATAATATAGAGAATCGTAAACAGGGCCCAGATCAAGACATAGGGTGCCAATTTCAGCAAAAAAGAGATCAGCGGACTAATGACACCCAGTAATTCTACTTTCTGCGCAATCTGCGTCACCTGGGTGGTAATAAAAACCGTTGCGCTGCCGCTCATCAGCACCAGAATGGGGCTGATCAACATAATCGAAAGATAATCACTAAATTTCCGGCCCCAGCTTCGTGGCTGTTTGATTTCCCAGATATCGTTTAAGGCCATTTCAATATGCCCGAGGACCTTAAGAACGGACCAAAAAAGAACCAACAGGCCCGCACCGGCGATGAGACCGCCCTTAGTCTGTTCGAGCAGTGAATTCGCAAAATTGATGACCTGACCTAAAACTTCTTCCTGACCTGGAAATCTTTCAAAAAGCTGGTTTTCCAGCCGTTTCTCAAAACCAAAACCCTTGGCAACACCGAAAAACATGGCGACAACCGGAACGACTGAAAGCAGGGTATAAAACGTCAAAGAAGAAGCCCGCACAAAACAGCGATCTTCATCATAGCCGCGAAATGCCAGGATGATAATTCGGAGTTGCTTAATCAAAAAAGATTTGCCGAATGGAAGATCCGCAAGTCGAATCCGCCAGATATCAGTCCGCATAAAAGAAAAAAAATTGGAAATCAGATCTCCGATACCCTGTTTTGAAGTCGGTTGCACTTGTTTCCCCTATAGGAATTATCTTCTAAACAACGAATAATCCCTTTTAGTAAAAAATTAAAAACCAATCACGAAAACACGAAAGACAGAAAGCACGAAATTAAATTCACTTTTCGTGTTTTTAAAGTTTCGTGTTTTCGTGATAAATAAGCTTTTTCGGCGCTTCTGCGAAGGCAACCTCTAATTTGTCAATCGCCAAACAGGTCGAAAGCCTCCAACAAAAATGTTATTTTATGCTCTTGAGCACCGCATAGGATTTCATAAAAGCCGGGAAACCGGCCGTCGGGATCAACAACAGTAATGCATGCTTGATTTCGTCCTCGTTGATACCGGCTGCCCTGGCTTTGCGAATATGGGTCTCGAGGGCGCGTTTATGGCTGCAGGCCCCGGAAATAGCCATCTTGATCAGCCAGCGATTTTTTTCGTCTAAAGGCCCGCCCTTTTCATGGACTTCTTTTCCCAATGCTTCTTGTCTGTCATGGATTTCGGGAAATTCTTCTTTAAACTGACCAAAAATTTTATGAATGTCTTCCATAATATCTATCCTTTATATTAAGTATTAAGAAAGAAAATTAAATGGATGGATTGGTTTTGAAGCCAACATATTGAACCTCGCCTGAAAGCCGTTGGCAGGTGGAAACGGCCAAAGGCAATTAAAAAATAGAAAGGGTTAAGCATTGAAAGCATAGCAACATCTTTATCTGTTGTAAATATTCGAATAAAGTATGGAGGCAATTCGACATTTGTGGTTGATCCCCCTTTTGAGACCTAATATACAAAAGAAGCATGCGGTGAGGTTTATCAATAAATCCAAACACTGAAGATCGGGAATTCTCTTAGAAAGTAAGCATAGCGAATTCATCCAAATTAGTTTTTGATATCTTAAACCATTTTACTAATTCAGCGCACTAAAAGGAGTAGACAAATGAAAGTTGCATTTATCGGTCTGGGTACCATGGGAATAGGGATGTCGCTCAATATTCTCAAAGCCGGTCATGACGTTACCGTTCACAACCGCACCCGCCAAAAGGAAGAAGAGGTGGCCAAAGAAGGCGCCAAGCGGGCGGAATCACCCAAGAAAGCCGCAGAGGGCGCCGAAATTATTGTCACCATCGTAAGCGATACACCGGATGTTGAAGAAATAATTCTGGGCCCAAACGGGATCGTCCATGGTGCTCCGCAAGGCGCGATTGTCATCGACATGTCCACCATCAGCCCGGCGGCAACCCGCCAAATGGCTGAAGAACTCAGCAAAAAAGGCATAAAAATGCTAGATGCACCGGTATCCGGAGGGCCGGAAGGAGCACAGGATGGAACACTCGCCATTATGGTCGGCGGGGATACAGCCGATTTCGAAAAAGCATTGCCCATCCTGGAGATCATGGGAAAAACTGTCACCCATGTGGGACCCATCGGAGCCGGACAGATTACCAAAGCGATCAATCAAATTATCATTTCCGGCACCTATCTTACCGTGGCCGAAGGTTTAACCCTGGGCATCAAAGCCGGTCTTGACATGCAGAAAGTCATTCACGCCATCAGTGGGGGGGCCGCAAGTTCATGGGTTTTGCACAACAGGGGCATCAATGTGGTCAACAACACTTACCCGGTTGGCTTCCGGGTCAGGTTGCACCATAAGGACCTGCGCATTGCACTGGACACGGCTCGTGAGTTAGAAGTGACCCTTCCGGCAACTGCACTGGTTTCGCAAATCGAAAATGGTCTAATCGCCAGAGGATACGGCGACGATGATGTCTCTGCCATCGGTCGCAGCATTCGGGAACAGTCGGGACTGGAGTGACGCCGCCAATGAATATCGAAACAGGGATGATTGGCGGAGGCGCGAATATGATTTGCTTCACCACCGGCCGCGGGTCGGTTTGCGGGTTTAAGCCGGTGCCAACGATAAAGCTTTCTTCAAATTCTGAATTATATCGACACATGTGCGAAGATATCGACCTCAACTGCGGCCTTATTATTGATGGCAAAGCCAGCATCGAGGAAATGGGCGAAACGATTTTTGGCCTAATCCTGGAGATTGCTTCCGGCAAGAAGTCCAAAAGTGAGAATTTCGGCTTTGGTGACAACGAGTTTGTACCCTGGCATAAAGGGGCGGTTATGTAACCGCATGCTTCTATCAAAACTTTTTTTTGCCCAATGTGGGTTTGTCCCGCGGGATTTTACATCTCATTTTATTGAAATTAAGGAATACACAACCGTGAAATCTAAAAAGAGTAATATGATTGGTTATGCATGCGCCTATACGCCGCTGGTTTTGATTGATGCTGCGGGCTACACGCCGTATCGCATCCTGCCCATGAGCGAGTGCCCGGATCAGGCCGGACAGCTGCTGCACGACAATCTCTGCCCGCACGTCAAACGCATTCTGGATCGCGCCATCGGCAAGGATCTTCCCGATCTCGCGGGTGTCGTCTTTATAAACAGTTGCGATGCCATGCGCAGGGTATGCGATGCCTGGCGGCACGTACGACCTGATGAGAATGTCATCTTGCTGGACCTGCCGGCAATCTCCGATGATGCTGCCATTGCTTTTTTTGCCGGGGAAATAACCCGTCTCGCCGAATCACTTTCAGAATGGAGCGGGCGCAACATTACCAGCAACACTATTGAAGCAAGCATTGCGCACTACAACCAGCTGGCGCACTTATTTGCGCGGTTGCGCGAACTGTTGCGTCAAGGCAAGCTGCCGGGCGGCAGCACCAGAATGCAAACATTTTATAATGAAGCAATGACGGCGCCCTTTGAAAAAAGTATGGCAAGTTTACAGCAGGCCCGGGCCGAACCGGAGTCAAAGGGTCCTGAAAGTGACGGTGTCCCTGTTTTTCTTTTCGGCAATGTTCTGGCAGACCCTGAGGCATTCTCATTGTTCGAATCCTGCGGCGCCCTTATTATCGAAGATGATCTTTGCACCGGCTCAAGATTATTCACTCCCCTAGAAATTGATGGAAACAAAGATCTGGTTCTGCAGATTTCCCGCAGTCTGTTGACCCGGCCTCCCTGTGCCCGAACATTTGATCCCGCCAAACCGCTGCAGATGGCCGAAGATATCCTGACCCGCGCCCAAGCTTCCGGTGCCAGAGGCGTCATCGGCCAGACCATCAAGTTTTGCGATCCCTATCTGGATCGCTTGCCGATGGTACGCCAGAGGTTGCGTGAAGCCGGCATTCCGTTATTGCTGCTTGAAGGTGACTGTAACCTGCGTTCCATCGAACAGCAACGAACCCGAATTGAAGCCTTTATTGAAATGCTTGTTTAATCATAAGAACCCAAGATAGCGAGCTGAAACTATACAAATTTATCTATCACGAAAGCTCGAAATAATAAAAAACACGAAAAGGAAAAAATTAAATTTTGTGCTTTCTAATTTTCGTGTTTTCGTGGTTAAATTCTAAAGCATTGCCGGATATAGCTAAAATTTTATTTAATTTAAACTGAATTTGAAAAAAGGCGAGTCCTTATGATGTACCAATACTTTAAAGACATGCAATCCGGAATCGAGGCCAAGATTTTACAGAATCCGGAGCTGCCAAATCCCCGAAAAAAATATGCGTTGGAGATTGCCAGACTCGGCAGCCGCTTATACTCCGGCACGGATCGGGTTGCCTGGTGCGGTATCGCCGCCCCCTTTGACCTGCTCAATGCCATGGGCATCACCTCCTGTTTTGTCGAGTTTGTGGGAGCTGTGCTGGCATCAACCGGCATGGCAGACCCCTACCTTGAAGAAGCCGAACAGGCCGGCTTTGTCGGTGACACCTGCGGGTATCACCGTGCGGTCATCGGGGCCGCCAGAAAAGGAATTATGCCCGAGCCGGATTTTCTGATCGCCACCACCTGTCCCTGCTCCGGAGGTGTGGCGGTACTGGAAAACCTGGCACATATGTTTAACAAAGACCTTTTCGTTTTAAATGTGCCCCAGGAAGAATCTGAACAAAGCATACAGTATCTGGCCGGCCAGATAAAAGATATGATTGATTTTGTTTCCCAGCATACGGGCGAACCGCTCGATGAAAACAAGTTGCACCAGGCTGTCGAAAAAACAAACAGGGCCCGGGAAATCATGCAAGACATGTATCGACTCGCCCAAAAGGTGCCATCGCCGACCGACGGCCGTCTTCTCATAAATTTCGGCATCGTCATGCTGTTATTTCTGGGTACGGATTCGGCCATTGACATTGCCCAGGCCTACAAAGACGAATTCAACGCCAGGATTGATAACGGCATCCAGGGCGTACCTGATGAAAAGATGCGGCTGTTGTGGATCCAAAACCGCATTCAGTTTAAGAATCCGCTGGTCGAAATGCTGGAAAAAGAGTATCAGGCCAACATCGTTTCCGACGAATTGAACGACATCTACTGGGATCCCATTGACCCGGATGACCCTTATACAGGGATGGCACGCCGTGCCATTGCAAAACCCTTGAACGTCAATATAAAAAACCGAATCCATCATCTCCAGAAACTGGCCCGGAACTATAAACTGGATGGTGCCATTAACCCCTGCCACTGGGGCTGCCGCCAGGGCACCGGCGCCAGGGGATTGATCAGTGAAGGACTCAAGGAAATCAATGTGCCGGTGCTGAACCTGGAAGTGGATTGTATGGATACCCGCAATTATGCCGAAGGCCAGCTGCGAACCCGCATCGAAGCCTTTTTGGAAATGCTTGAAAACCGTCCGCGACCGGGGCAATGATCTTTGTCAGGTATCAGAGGACAGAGGACCGAAATCAGATCGGGTGGTTCTCTCTAGTTTTTATCATCTGTCTTCTGACATCTGACCTCTGAACCCACCCCCCACGCCCAACTGCAGTCCATATTGACAACCGCATGGGTTTCCGATAGCATCGGTTCGTTTTTTCGGCATTTGATCCTATCAGGAATAAGTCTCAACGATTCGATCAGATGCAAGCGAGACGCCTGAAAAAAATACAAAAATCCGGAGCACCACCGCTATGGCAATCAACGAAGTCGAAAAGAAATTAGATTTAGAGTCCGGGTCTGCAGAACACCCGGCGACAGAAGATTTATCCCAGGGTGAGAAGCGTTTTCGAACCGTCTTCGATGCCGCGCCGCTTGGCATCGCGATCGCCGACGGCAAAGGATATATTCTGGAGGTCAACGATGCGTTCTTCCGGCTGTTGGGCTACAGCAAGGATGAAATCAAAAAGTTGACATTTATGGACATCACCCACCCGGATGACCGCGCAGAGACCATAAGCCTGAGCAAAAAAGCCCGTGACGGCAAGATAAATTCTTATCAAACCGAAAAGCGTTACCTGAAAAAGAATGGCGATTACCTGTGGGGAATCGTGCGGGCCACTGCCATTAAGGATAATAACGGCAATTTGCAATACTGGCTGGCCCTCATAGAGGATATAACCGAGCACAAAGCAGCCAAAGAAGCTCTGAAACAAACCGGTAAGCGTTATCGCAATATCCTCGCGAGTATCGAAGAAGGCTATTTCGAGGTGGACCTTAAAGGTAATTTCACTTTTTTTAATGATCAGGTTTGTGAAATAACCGGATATCCCCGCCCAGAATTAATGGGAATGAACAACCGGCAATACACGTCGCCGGCAACCGCCCGCCGAATGTTTCAGACATTTAATCGGGTTTTCAAAACCGGAAAATCGGCAAAAGTAACCAACTATGAAATCATCAGAAAAGACGGCCTCCGGAAAACTTTAGAGGTGTCTGCAGCGTTGATGCGCAATTTAGATGACGCACCCATTGGTTTTCGGGGCGTCCTGCGCGATGCCACGGACCGTATTCAGGCGGAAAAAGACAGAAAAAGGCTGGAATCCCAGGTACAGCACGCTCAAAAGATGGAGGCCATCGGAACACTCGCCGGCGGAATCGCGCATGATTTTAACAATCTGCTAATGGGCTTCCAGGGCAACATCTCGCTAATGCTGATGGATCTGGTTGAAGACCATCCCCACTGCGAATTTTTGCATAACATGGAACGTTATGTAAAGCGCGGATCTGAGCTCACCCGGCAGATATTGGGTTTTGCCAGAGGGGGCAAGTATCAGGTCAAAACAACCATTTTAAACGACCTGATTAATAAAAATGCGGACATGTTTAGTCGCACGAAAAAAGAAATTACGATCCACAAAAAATTTCAGGAAGACCTGTGGTCGGTCGAAGTCGACCAGGGACAGATCGAGCAGGTTTTACTAAACTTATTCGTGAATGCATGGCAGGCCATGCCGGGTGGCGGAAACCTCTTTCTCGAAACTGAAAACGTCACCCTGGAAGAAAACGATTATAATAAGCCTTACTCGATAAGCCCGGGAAGATACGTTCGCATATCGGTCTCGGACACGGGTATCGGTATGGATAGAGCCACCCAGGAAAGGATATTCGAGCCCTTTTTTACAACCAAAGGCGTCGGTCACGGCACCGGTTTAGGCCTGGCCAGCACATATGGCATTATTAAAAATCATATGGGCATTATCAATGTTTATAGTGAAAAAGGCCACGGGGCCACTTTTAAAATTTATCTACCGGCATCCAAAAAACAGGTGATTAAGGAAAAGCCCAGACCTGAAGCGGCCCAGGGAGGTACGGAAATGATCTTGCTGATTGATGATGAGGAAATGGTCGCCGATATTGGCAAAGATATGCTTGAAAAACTGGGCTATACAGTTCGAGTCGCCGCCGGTGGGACTGAAGCCATAAAAATATTTAATGTCAACCGGGATCAGGTCAAACTGGTAATATTGGACATGATCATGCCCGATATGAGCGGAAGCGAAACGTTCAACCGTTTAAAAGCCATTAAACCTGATGCCAAAATACTGCTTTCAAGCGGGTATAGTTTAAACGGCCGCGCCTCAAAAATAATGAAGCGAGGCTGCAACGGATTCATCCAAAAGCCCTTCAATTTGAAGCAGATTTCTCGTAAAATCAGAGAAATCCTGGACGCCTGATCCCAAAAGGTGCCGCATTGCCAATATTAAAAAATATATTCCTGAAGCCTTGCCGTACTATTCGCGCACGTCCCGAAAAAATCAATAGGACCGCTGAGAAAACCGATTGGGGTTCGGGCCGTATTATATCTGTAGTCGGCAACAAAAAAAATCCATGAGAGTCGACAACCACCCGGTTTAAAAACAACCGATCAACCCAATGCAACCGCAAAAAAAATATGCACCGACTTGTCTTCACAAAAAAAGAAGTAACGTCATCAACAATAAGTTGACGCCGTCCGGGCAATCCAATACATAAGCAGTTTATGGCAGATTATCGTCAAAACGCGCTGCAAAAACACCTTCAGCTCAGAGCCCGCATTATTCAGGCGATCCGGCAATTCTTTATTGGCAGGGATTATCTGGAAGTCGAAACCCCTGCCCGCATACCGGCTCCGGCACCCGAGGCCCATATTGATGCGATTGAATCCGGAGACTGGTTTCTGCAAACCTCCCCGGAGCTGTGCATGAAACGCCTGCTGGCCGCGGGCTCCCAACGGATATTTCAAATTTGCAAATGCTTCCGTCAGGCGGAAAGAGGCTATCGGCATCTACCGGAATTGACACTGCTGGAATGGTACCGTATAGACAGCAATTATCAGGATTTGATGAATGAATGTGAGGCTTTAATCAATAATGTCGCCCGCGAGATCGGTTCAGAAGACAGCCTGGTTTATCAGGGCCATAAAATCAAACTGAGCCCCCCCTGGCCCCGAATATCGGTCAACGACGCATTTGAAAAATATGGATCCAGTTCGCTTGAAGCGGCCCAGCAGCAAGATCAATTTGACGAGATTATGGTCGCACAGATTGAACCGCATCTGAGCCGAACCCGGCCGGTTTTTCTATATGACTACCCGGCTTCACACGCTGCCCTGGCAAAATTGAAACCGGAAGATTCCCGCTATGCCGAACGCTTTGAACTCTACATCGGGGGCATCGAAATATGCAATGCTTTCAGTGAACTGACAGATCCGGCCGAACAACGCAGGCGCTTTGAACACGAGCAGGATCAACGCCGTAAGGCCGGCAAGCCGGTATATCCGCTGCCCGAAAAATTCCTCACGTCCCTCAAAGATCTGCCCACAGCTGCCGGCAATGCGCTGGGGATTGATCGATTAATTATGCTTTTCTGTGATACAAAAAATATTGATGATGTTGTGGCCTTTACACCGGAAGAGCTTTGATGCGAATTGCGATGCGCGATGCTTGATGCTGATACGCGATGCTTGATATAGGTTAAAGAATGCAACAAAATGGTCATAATATAAAGCCGGATTCGGAAACAAAGGGTGGCAGCCTGGGAACCTTTGCGGGTGTTTTTACGCCCAGCATTTTGACGATTCTCGGCATTATTCTTTTCCTGCGAATGGGGTATGTCGTTGGAAATGCAGGATTAGCACATGCCCTCATCATACTCGCACTGGCCAACGGCATCTGCTTGCTGACCACCTTTTCTCTGTCCGCAATTGCGACGAACCTTAAAGTCAAAGGCGGCGGCGACTACTATCTGATCTCGCGCACACTGGGGTTGGAATTTGGCGGTGCCATCGGCATTGTTTTATACTTGGCACAGTCGGTCTCCATCGCCTTTTATTGTATCGGCTTTGGCGAGGTGCTTGCCGGAATGCTGTCGCTGCAGGGCGGTCACGATGCCCAGATTATTGCTGCCGGAGCAGTGGCTTTTCTGTTCATATTTGCCTGGCTGGGAGCCGATTGGGCCACCCGCTTTCAATATGTGGTGATGACCATCCTGGTGGCAGCGCTTTTGTCTTTTTTCATCGGCGGGATTGCGAAATGGGACAATGCGTTGTTGATTCAGAACTGGGCAGCACCTGAAACCGGCCTGGGTTTCTGGATCATTTTTGCCATCTTTTTCCCGGCGGTAACCGGCTTTACGCAAGGAGTCAGCATGTCCGGTGACCTAAAAGATGCCGGCAAAAGCCTGCCGCAAGGCACTTTCACAGCCGTGGGCGCATCGATAATTGTTTATTTCTTTGCAGCGTTTGTTTTCGCCGCCACGCTGCCGACCGAGACATTAATGGGTGAATATGGATCCATGAAACGGGTGGCCGCCGTAGAATTTCTCATCAGAGCCGGGGTGATTGCAGCCACCCTGTCATCGGCGATGGCATCGTTTTTAGGAGCCCCCCGAATCTTACAATCTTTGTCCGCAGATCGAATTTTTCCATTTTTACTACCCTTCGCCAAAGGAACCGGCACCACCCAAAACCCCCGCAGGGGGGTGTTACTCTCCGCCGGTATTGCCTTTGCCACCATCGGGCTGGGAAAGTTAAATATTATTGCACCGGTGGTTTCCATGTTCTTTTTGATTTCTTATGGACTGTTAAACTATGCAACGTTCTTTGAAGCCCGGGCCGACAGCCCATCATTTCGTCCGCGATTCCGCTGGTATGATAAACGACTCAGCCTGGTGGGCGCCCTGGCGTGTCTGACAGTGATGCTGGCAATTAATGTGAGCGCCGGCGTAGTTGCTCTGGCGATTTTATTCGGCATTCACCAGTATTTAAAACGAACCAGCGGCCCAGCGCGCTGGGCCGACAGCCGGCGCTCCTACTATCTTCAACGCATTCGAGCCAACCTTTTGGCAGCTGCCGAAGAACCCGAGCACCCTCGCGATTGGCGCCCCCAGTTGCTATTGTTTTCCGCCGATGCCCATCGACGCAAACGACTGCTGCAATTTGCCGAGTGGCTTGAAGGCGATACCGGATTTGCCACCGTTGTTCGCATCCTTGAAGGTGAAGGCGCAAAAATGCTCAAACTCAGGGAGGAGACCGAGAAAGAATTGCGCAAAGACATTGCCGACAGCAATTCGGAAGCCTTCCCTCTGGTTATCGTTGCGCCGAGTCTGATCCAGGGAATTCAGACACTGGTTCAGGGTTATGGGATTGGACCGCTAAAAGCCAATACCATTTTGCTAAACTGGTTCGAACATCAACCCACCACCAAGCTCGGAATACGCCAAATCCTTTACGGCCGCCGGATCAGAACTGCTTTTCGCCTGGGTTGTAACATTATCGTTCTGGATGCAAATGATGAACAATGGGCCCATCTAGAATCATGCATGCCCAAAAAAGTCCGCATCGATGTGTGGTGGTGGGGTGATGCCAGCAGCCATTTAATGCTGCTGCTGGCCTATTTGATGACCCGCAGTCAAAATTGGGCCGACGCGACCATTCGTGTATTGACTCAGAAATTTGAGCACACATCGCAACAGGCATTGGAAAACCTGGGCCTTAAGTTGGAAGATTTTCGGATTGAGGCTCAACCCAAAGTGGTATCCGATGTCAGCGTTGACACCCTTGCTGCATATTCAATGGACGCCGCCCTTGTTTTCCTGCCCTTCCGTCTCAAAGGCAATCAACCCCTGGATCCATTTGGCCGGCCCATTGAAGAAATCCTGGGCGCCTTACCCATTACAGCCCTTGTGCTGGCGGCCGAAGATATCACCCTGGAAGCCGAGCCCGAGGCTGGAGAAGCCGGTCTACGCGCTAGCGCGCTTGATGCCCTGGCAGATGCCGAAAAAAAGGTACGCGCGACTGAAAAAGATGCAGTTGCAGCCAATGAAGCAGCATCAGGTTTAAAAGAAAAGCTCGCGCAAATGGACTCTGAAACCGACAAGGCTAGTTTAGATGAGGGCAAACGCGAGCAGGTTAAAGCTTCCCTGACAGAAGCCGAAAATCAAGCAGAAAAAGACGCCCGCCGCGCAGCCAAAGCCCGAGCCAAAGCAGAAACCGCAGCTAGGGTTGTTGAAGAACTCGGAATCAAAGTGTCAAAATCAGGTGCCGAAGCCGAGCAGGCATCCGAATCAGATAATGAATAAATTCTATCGTTTCTCAACGGCAGGCCACCTGTCGGCAACAACAAATTCGTTTAGAATTTTGGCCAAACATGATATGAATATGAAGAGAAGCTTGACAACAAATACCTTTCGCATTTAGTCTATAGCCGAGAGGGCGACATATTTTACTCCGGGAGTCGATTTTTCGGATGGGTCAACTATGCTGGAGCAAACCGACTTAACGGGAGCATAGCCAAAGGAGAAAAAAAATGGGAAGCTATTTTAAGGCGATATTATTGCTGATAGTACTGGTGGCGCTGGTTACTTTCGGTATTCAGAACAGCGAAACGTTGAAATTACATTATTATTTGGGATTGAGCAGTATGCCAATTCCGGTTTATGGCATCGTATATGCTTCCATTTTAATTGGGATATTTATCGGCATGCTGGTGGGTATTAGCACCCGATTTGGCCAGCGCCATAAAATTAAGCAATTGCAGAAGGAAAACCGAGGCCTAAAAGATAAAGTTGGAGAACCTGCCGCCCAAGAAACGACTGAGGAAGAAACCGCGGTCGTGGAAAAGAAAACTCAGCCTGACGAGACACAGGAGATCCAAAACGAGCCGGAAGATACAGAAGCGGAAAAAGAAGCGGGTCTATGATTTTACAGCGCTGCAGAGCTATTTTTATTCATTGATTATGGGGAAGCCATCCGCTTGGATACCGGCGCATAGAAGACCCGATCCAACCGCTGCCGGCAGCACTCAGCGCAGACAACTTTCGCTCCTATTTTATTTTTAATACCACCAGCGTAACGTCATCTTCAAATTTTTTCCCCCTACGAAACCGGTTTAAATCATCGAAAATCGCCTGCAGGATGTCCCGGGCACTTCCAGATGCGTTTTGGCGGATAAGGCCCTGTACCCGTTTTTTCCCAAACATCTCACCGCCGGGGCTTAGCGTTTCCCAGATACCATCGGTGCCGATAAAAATGATCTGCTCTTTTAGAACTTCCGACCTCGTGTTTTGGGCATATACCCATGAACCATCTGCACCCAACGCAATTCCCTCGCCCTGAAGTTCTTTAAAAACATCCTTTTTGGAATCATATAAAATAGCGGGATCATGCCCCGCACGAACCCAGGTCAGCAATTGAGGATCCCGATCGACTTTAAGACAAAACAATGTCATGAAACTATTTGAATCCGCCACATCGATAGCAAGTTGACGGTTTACATCCGTAATCATCTGAGCCAGGCTGCCCGTCAAAGAGATCCGCTGACGCAAGTAGGCCCGGGCCGAAGCCATTAGAAGGGCGGAGGAGATACCGTGCCCGGATACATCGCCAACAACAACCGTAAATTCCTGCGGGTTGTTATCCGTATAGTCCAGATAATCATAATAGTCTCCGCCGGTTTCATCACAATAAACACTTCTTCCGGCCACATCCAGCCAGGGTATGATAGGATCTTGAGCTGGCAAAAGTTTCTGCTGAACCTTCATGGCCAGATCAATGGACCGGTGCAGTCGCAGATGGTCTTCAAGTTTGGGACCCATTTCATTAAATGCCTGAATGACCTGATCGCGCTCGTCACCGGTCCGCATCTGCAGCTTGACGGAAAAATCTCCGGCTGAAAGTTTTTTAGCGGCGTCCGCAATTCTCAGCAGGGTGCGGGTCGTTGCCCGTGAGCCAATAAATGCGACCGCTGCCAGAAATAAAAGGGCTGCCAGGATGGTTTCGCCAGAAAAAATAAGCTGATCACTGGCATATTCTAATATGGTCTTACTGGTTTCATCCGGCAAACTCATCACCACTGACTTGGGAACAATGATGACAAAATGGGTGGCGACATCGATACCGGCATAGCCCCAGATAGAGTCAATGCCTTTATATGGCAGATCCACATAGCCGGATTTTCCATGCCTTAACTGCCCGAGAAGAAATGTAAATTTCGGGTTGCGGGGAACTGCAAGCCACTCCTTTTCAATACCTACCATCCATGATTGGGTATTGGCTTGATAATCTTTTTGGGCCAGGATCTGGAGCGCCGATCGATTGCCGGTAGAACCTGCAGCCCAGGCAACCATAAAAGAACGAACTTCCGAAGACCATAAAGGAGACAGCTCACTTTCCTGCAAAAATTCCGATAACAGAATATCGATGGCCGCCACTCCTAAAAAAGAACCATCGCGGCGGTAGATTCGCTTCGATACTGTAAAAATGACCTGCCCGTTGGTCACGTCTACCAGGGGGCGTGTCCAAGTGGCTTCATTTTGGGCATTCGCAAACCAGGGTCTTTTGCGAGGATCATAATCATCGGGGTAGCCGAAGTGGCCGGGATAGGAAATATGGACACCGCTTTCCAGGCTTACATAGGCCCACAGCAGCATATGACCGAACTCTTTTGCGAAATTCCGAAAAACAGGAATCAGACCCGTCAGGCTTGCAATATCGCCGGCCAAACCTTCTGCCATTTTCCCCGGGGCCAGTAAGAAAACGGGGTGATTGAAGCTGACCGAGTTTGCCAGGAATTGACCATCATGGGTTTTTATTGAATACTTGGCGGAAGGTAAATAATCCTTCGGAGCGGTTCGCGGATCGTCAAAATCACCGGCAAAATAAATCCGAGTGGACTCTGGATGTTCATCAGCTAAGGCGCGCTCAGCTTCGCCCGCCAACACATGCAGGTAAAACTCCATGGCGTCTTTGGTGCGCAGTAGAACTTTAGCAGAATTTTCAGCCGTTAATTGCAATTCCTGGCTGACCATTTCGGTAAGCTTTCTACGCGATTCATCGGAAATTACTTTCCCCAAGGTTGAAGTCCCACGCTGGGTGATAAAGGTCACCACAATAAGCGGCGTTAGACTGAACACCAGCAGAATAGCCAGAAACTTCCAGCGCAGTTTCATATTGAATCCAAAGGTTGACCCCATCATCAAAATCCTTAAAACAAATTTGATGAATTTGTAAAAAGTCGAATTCATCAAGTGTTTGGTGTTTTGTGTTTCGTGTTTGGCATGAAATATATGATGCCATATCGGCATGTTAGGATACTAAACACTAAACACCAAATACAAAACACACTCGTAAAAAGGCTGCTTTTCTGACTTTTTACGAGTCTGTCAAACTTATATAATGATAAAACAATGCCGATATAAATAAAAGCGTTAAATTAATCAGATTCTGGTACTGAAATGACCCAACGGGTTTAGCCACCCAGATTGTGATGCAATCAAAGAGACCGCGAGTACGATACTCTGTTTTTATGTTAATCGGCATTGTTGCTTTCGGCACTAGCGGATATTATTTCGTCGAGCATATGCCGCTTTTTGAAGCCTTTTATATGACCATCATCACCATCTCCACCGTGGGTTATGCCGAAGTTGTACCCCTGACACAGGCCGGTCGGGCCCTGACCATAGTTATCATCATCGTGGCTATCAAAAAAATGGCCGGCAATATGATTTTTAACCCCATGCCGTCGGAAACGCTCGAATGCGGGGACGTAATCGTTGTGATCGGCAAAAAAGAAGACCTCAAACGCATGCGTGCGGTTATGTGACTCAGGCTGCCACCCCCTGATCCCCAGACCGGGCAGTATGAAAATCATCGTCACTACCGGGCAGGATTTACAACCCCCTTTCTAAATCCTTCAGCTATTATTGACACACTGCCGACAACATGATAGCCGGTAACTGCAAAAATAAATCTTCGAAGCTCTTGGCCAACTATTTTATTCTTGAAGTCAGCCGGGCGCCGGATTTTAGGCCGCTTTCCATAATAGTGTTCCGCGTCACCGACAACCCGCGGAGCGGGTGGCTTGGATTTTTCCGCCATCGGCGGAATAAAACAAAGGCACGGCAGTGCCTTAATCGGTGCGGGTGTAACCGGGTGCATAGCACCCGGTTTAAAACACCCAATGACGGAAGCGCGGCATAAGTGGTTGTAGAAAAAAACCTTTGAATCCGGAATTTTGACAACCACTATAAGCCTGTTGATCGATAAGGAGGTCTATGCGTCTTTTCCTGAATCGTTTTGTTCGGGCCGCCCGGCTCGATGTTGAACTGTACAAAGAAGTCATAGCGGATCCGTTAACATTGAATCAGGCCTGGATTACGGTTTTGATTTACTGCATGGCGGCCGCTTGGGGGGGCTTCGGTGGAGTCGGGGCTGTGGGGACCAATATCGCCATGCTAACCACCCTGATCGGATGGTATGTCTGGGCTTTTTTTACCTACTTTGCAGCCACGAGATTGTTTAGTGAAACCCAAACCGAAATTGATCGAATGGACCGCAAAACGGTCATTCGGGCAATGGGATTTGCCAGTGCACCCGGTGTGACTCGTTTAGTGGGTATGATACCGGGCCTGGGATCTGTTGCTTTGGTGGGATCAACAATTTGGATGATCGTTGCATCCACTATCGCTGTAAAACAGGCCTTAAATTTTGAAAGCACCTATCGTGCCGCCGCTGCCTGCATCGTCGCCTGGATCATCAGCGCGTTCCTTCAAGTCGTGCTGTTCGTTGTATTATTCCAGGTTTTCGGAATTTCTGAAAAACCGTAATTAACTACATGCCGCCGGCCCAATCATCAAAACTGACGTTTGACAGTCAATCGGTATCTGCGAAATTTATCGATCCCTGCGGCACGATCGCAGAACGAAAAATTGAAATCCGCACCAATCCCATTACCGGGCGCACCTGCCGCATCTCAATTAGCCGTATTGATGAAAAAGAACCCGCAACCGAGTCATTGCCCCTGCCGCCGCCGGATGCGGCTAAAACTGTCCAATGCCCGTTTTGTCAACCCCAGGTAAACTCCAAGACACCGCAGATGCATCCCGATCTGTCGTCTTCAGGACGACTGACCCAGGGCGATTCGCTTCTGTTTCCCAACCTGTTTCCTTACGGCAGCTATTCTGCCGTCAGCCTTTTCGACAATACCCACTTTGTTGAAATCGGCAATGCCTCTGCGGGGTCATATGCGAACAGTTTTTTAAATTGCAGCCGGTATCTGGCAAAAATCAACGCTCACGATCCCGAAGCCGTATATATGGCTATCACCCAAAATCATCTGCCTTCAGCCGGAGGGTCTTTACTTCATCCGCATCTGCAAATAAACGCCGACCGATTGCCGGCCAACCATCAACGCCTCTTTTTGCAACGCGCCAATGATTTTTATCAGCAAAGCGGCAAATATCTGTTTTCCAGCTACCTTGACCATGAAATAGCTGAAGGGTCCCGTTATATCGGAACAACGGGGGCATGGGAATGGATGGCCGCATTTGCGCCCGAAGGATTCTTTGAAATATGGGGCATCCTGCCGCAAATGACCTCATTTCAACAGGTGGCAGCGCCGGATTGGCGGGACCTAGCCCGGGGCATTCTTAACACGCAACGGTTTTATCGCAATTTGTGCCGCAATGGGTATAATCTAGGGCTATTGGCGGTTGAAATGCCTTCGAGCCGTCTCGAGGTGCGCATCGTCATTATGGTGCGATCGAATTACGCCCCCTGGGTACGCAGTGATTATACCGGGTTTGAGGTTATGCTCGGTGATATGACAACATTTAGCGCTCCGGAACAAACGGCCGAACAGGCACGCTCTTTTTTTTCATCATAACAGATTAGTATTATTATAAATAATCTGATAACAATCCGGCCTTGACCTGCCTTTTAGTGATGCTTATTCTAGTTTTCAACCTCAGCAGAGCCGTTGCAGCTTATGCCAGATGGCATAAGTGCCCCGGCTTTAGCTTTAGAAGCGATTTTCATTCTTTCCTAAATTGAAACGCTCAACTTAGGTCTTAACAATAGGAGGCGGACGATGATATCCTCCGATAAGCATTTCGACAATCAGGCCGCCCGCAAGCGCATGTCCGACTTGGTTAAAGGTTTATCGATAGAAGAACAACGCATCCTCGCCCGACTGCTCAATAATTGGGAAAAAAGAGATCAACGATTGCATCCTCGAATGCCCTGCGCCATTGTGACCGAATATCGTGCTTTGAACCGGTCATATAAAGACACCATTAAAAATATCAGTCTGAGCGGCGCGTTTATTGAAAGTACAAACCACCTTCCCGTTAACCTGGAGATCAACCAGCAGTTCTTTTTCCCCAATTTTGAAATTCCAATTCGATCGAACAGTAAGATTATCTGGGCCGCTCCAATTGGATTTGGTGTTCAATTTGAAATCGTCGAAGGCAAGTGATCACGGTTGGAAATGACCTACAGGATGCGACACGAATTGCAGATTATAATAAGGTGGGTTAGTTCTATGTCGGTGAGACTTCCTTGGACGACTCAACTTCTATCTGACGAACGATGTATTCGCGGATACGATTGCCGTCCATTTCTTGGACGGTAATAAGGAAATTACCAAGCGGGATTTCTTCTTTTTCCTGCGGAATTCTGCCGATTTGATCTAAAACATACCCGGAGAAGGTGTCATATTCCCGGGAGTCGGGAATATCCATATTTATGGTTTCGTTAACCTCATCAATTTCAGATTTCCCCAGAACTCGCCATTCATTGGGCCGAGTTTTCACGATATGAGGCTCAACGGTATCGGTTTCATCAATGATCTCGCCGACAATCTCCTCAAGGGCATCTTCAAGTGTGATGAGGCCGGAAACACCCCCATGTTCATCAATAATGATGGCCATGTGTTGTTTTCGATTTTTAAATTGCTGAAGCAGGTTATCCAGTTTTTTGTTTTCAGGCACAAAATAAGGAGTGCGCATAACTTTGCGGACCTTCAAATCATCATCCGAAAAGGCTTGGTGTTTGAGTAAATCTTTGACGTTTAAAATGCCGATGATATGATCAACATCTTCTTCGATGACCGGAATTCGCGTAAAGCCGGATTTAACAATCTCTTCCAGATTTAATTCTTCATCCCCATCGATGACAAACATATCGGCTCTGGGCGTCATAATTTCAGAGGCATTGGTATCGTCAAATTCAAATATATTTTCGATCAACTCCTTTTCTTCCTCTTCGATACCGCCCTCTTCTTCGACAACTTCAACAAACGTCATCAATTCTTCTTCGCTAACAATCGGCTTTTTACGAATTTTTCCCGTCAGCTTGGGTATAAAATTCAAAACTAGAATAATCGGATAAAATAAAATCGAAAACCAATAGAGCGGAAATATCACGAGTCGAGCAATCAGGATGTTGTTACGGGTGGCAATCGACTTCGGAAAAATTTCTCCAAATATTAAAATTGCAAAAGTCATAACGCCGGTCGCAATTCCAACCGCATGGCTTTCCACCAGATCGATGGTAATAGCGGTAGCAATGGCAGAGGCTCCGACATTAACAAGGTTGTTGCCAATCAGGATGGTTGAAAGCAGACTGTGCGGCTCATCTTTCATTTTCTTTATCAGCGTATTGATCCTGCCTTTTTCTTTTGCAAGGTGGATGGCTTTGGCTTTGCTGATGGAGAATAGGGCGGTTTCAGCAGAAGAGAAAAATCCGGAGAATACAAGCAAGACGAACAAAACCACAAATTGATCAAATAGCATAAGGTTTCCTAAGCGTGTTTCCTTAAAATGCTTCGTTGATGGTATCTTTTTTTAATTGTGATGGAAGGCATCTTTTACCATAGAAGATTGGCTTGGATAGATTAGCGGTTTAAGCCTTGCTTTTAAAATTGTAGTTAGATGTTTCCTTCAATCCAAATATAGGACAAAATTCCATATGCTCATTTAATATAATAATATTGAATGGAAGTGTCAATTTAGATTCTCTACCGATCCCGTGGCCGCAAAGATTTAACTATCCCGCCATTGATCGATACTTGAATCATCCTTGGTGCTTTAAATTATTACAGTGCAGGGCGCCGGCGTTGACGTTTGGTGCTAAATCCAATTAAGAAGCCCACCATAAGAACTCCGGAACCGGCCAGAAACCATTTTATGTATGTGCTCTTTTCCAGCTTGGTGAGCTGTTCTTCAAACTTTTCGGCCTTCGCGGTTTGCTCGGCCAGCTGTGATACGGCCTCTTCATATTTGGATTTGAGGCTTAAAAATTCAGCGGCTTCTGTTTTTAAGGTCTCGTAATCCGAGCGCGCTTTATCGGCTTGTTTTTGATTTGTTTTGAACTCGGTTGCGAGTTTCTTGTTTCCCGCTTGCAGCCTGTTGTTTTCTTCCAATAAAGCGGCGGCTTGAGTAATCAAATTCTTATGCTTGGCCTGCAAGCGGCCAAGCTTGACGTTGTTGGTTTCACGGGCTGTTAGATACCTGCTCAAAACCCAACCTTCTTTGCCGTTGGGCAGCTGCACCTGGGACCATTCTTGTCCAGGCTCAACAACCTCCAATTGCTGTCCGGATTCGATCACCGCCAGGATTTTGTTTTCGGTGCTCGGCCCGGTCCGGAGAGTTAATTTCAGAATATCAGAAACATACCTGGTTTCTCCATAGACAGCAGTAGAAAATAAACATAACACCAGCGATAACCCCATAAATCCGAAACGTTTAAACAAAAAATTCATGACAGGCCCTTTCCGAATGGTTTTTATAATCATTTCTTGTCCGACTCAAAGAATGGATTTAATGCGCATAAAGAATTAAATGATCAGATTCATAATTGATGGTCTCGTAAAAAGTCAGAAAAGCAACCTTTTTACGAGAGTGTTTTGTATTTGGTGTTTAGTGTTTAGTATTCTAACATAACGATATAGCATCATCAATTTCATACCAAACACCAAACACGTGATGAATTCGACTTTTTACGAATTCAGCATAATTGATATATGCAGATTTCATTTTTATTCTACAACATTCTGTTAAATTAGTAAATTCTGATAATAACGCCTTTAAAAATATTGACAGATGTGTTATTTTTTAGTTAGTTACAATCTACTGCTCTAATATTATTGATTATTTTTAATATAATGGTGGTGTTTCTATATGATAGCCTATGATTTACAATGTGTTAAGGACCACGCTTTTGAAGGCTGGTTTGAAGATAGCGATGCCTATCAGGACCAGAAAAAAAAGGGATTGATTGCCTGCCCGGTCTGCAATGATACCCAGGTGTCCAGGATACCCTCCACTTTTGCGATCAAATCCAGATCGGTGCCCACCGGATCTTCGCTGCAGGAGAAAGATCTGAAAAAGATGGGCAAGAAAATTGTTGATTTTGTTGAGAAAAATTTTGACGATGTTGGATGTGATTTTGCCAAAGAAGCCTTGAAAATCCACTATGGGGTGCAGGAGCCCCGCAACATCCGAGGTGTCAGTACCAAAGAGGAAGAAAAAATGCTAAAAAAAGAGGGGATCAATTTTGTTAAAATTCCCATACCGGCACCTCCTGACGCTGACGCCTAGACCTTTTCTGAAAAAATTACCAATCACGCCATCTTCCAGAAAATATTAGACCGAATCCAACCGTTTTCACCCTAAAAAACGAGCTGCGGCCTCAGCAATCTCAAGGATGTAGGTAGGAAAAATTCCAACCACAACCATCGCAATGATCAATGCTGCGGCGAGCACTTTTACCGACGGCGACAGCCGTAGCTCAGGCAATTTTTTATCCGGTTTCAACATATAGGCCGCTTTTAATACCAGCAAGTAGTAATAGAGGGAAATGACCACATTAATCATCGCGATGAGCACCAGAGTGAAATAGCCCTGCTCCATAGCAGCCAAAAAGACGAAAAGCTTTCCGGTGAATCCGATGGTCGGCGGAATACCGGCGAGACTAAAAATGGATACCATCAATGCCATTGCCAATAGCGGCGAGCGTTGATAAAGGCCTGCCAGTTGATCAATCTGCAGGTTGCGATCACCATCGGCAACCCTGACCACCACCAGAAATACAGTGAATTTCATCAGCAACAAAGCAAGCGCATAAAAGATAACCCCACTGTAGCCTGCTTGACTCATACTCAATATCCCGATCAGCAAATAACCGGCATGGGCGATCGTCGAATAGGCCAGAAGCCGTTTCATGTCCTTTTGTACGATAGCCGCCAGGTTGCCGACGGTCATCGAGACAATTGAAAGCATCACCAGAACGTGTACCAGATAAGGACTGGCTGCAGCGGTGCCTGTTAAGGCAACCATTCGTATCAGAAGTGCGATGGCTGCGACTTTGGAAGCAGTGGCGATATAGGCGGTGACCTGATTCGCGGCGCCCTGATACACATCCGGCGCCCACAAATGAAACGGAAAAACAGCGAGCTTAAAAAAGAACCCGCTGAGGGTCAGCAAAAGACCAATGATCACAGCGGGTTTGTCAATGACACCGGGAAGCACCTCAACCATGTCACTGACATAGGTGGCCTGGGTGGTGCCGTAAAGCAATGCCAGGCCAAAGAGCATCAAGGCCGAAGCGGAAATTCCGATCAGAAAATATTTAACGGCGGCCTCCAGACCCATGTTTTTCCCTTTCCTTAGAGCCACCAGTATGTAAAGGGAATAGCTGGATAGCTCAAGGGAAACGTAGACGGCGAGCAGGTGGACACTGCTGACCAGCATCATCATTGCCAGGGTACAGACAGATAACAGAAGATAAAATTCCGGGTGGTGTTTTTCTTTGATTCCGGTAAGATTCGGGCACAGACAAACGACCAGAAACAGCGCCAGAGACAGCAATACCTTAAATACCTGGGAATACAGATCAATCTGATAGGTGTTAAAAAAAAGAAACCCCTCTGATTTGACCGTAATCAGGCAAATCAGTACACCGACAGCTGCCAGAAAAAGAGCGCTCAAATAACACCGCCCGGATTTTGCGCGCGGCATCATAGACAGCGTCAGAAACCACAGGCTCACAAGGAGATAATAGATTTCAGTGCTAAAGATCATCCACGTCATCATGGCAACCCGTTAATGAATGGAATCGAAGCCGTCTCGATCATGTCAAACAGCAGCGACGGGAAAAGTCCGAAAAATACCAGAACCGCGACCAAGATCATGCGGGGTATCCCCAGGCTAAACGGTATATCCGGCAGCTGCTCATATTGCTCATTTTTAGGACCGTAAAAAGTTTTTTGCACGACCCGCAACATAAACAGCGCACTGATCACCAGAGCGCCGATAGCCATTGCACCGCGAACAGGATACACCTTAAACGCTGAGATAAAAACCACCAGCTCTCCCCAGAAGCTGGCCAGAAAGGGTATGCCCATACTCGCCATGGCCGCCACAATAAAGTAGGTGGAGGCAACCGGCATAATGCGGCTCAATCCGCCCAGCTCGCCAATCGCTTTGGTATGGGTTCTATCATAAATATAGCCCACCGAAGAAAAGAACAAAGCGGTCATCACGCCGT
>Ga0255055_10000671_pt1 | contig 25915 bp, 32 predicted proteins | sample JV7_2_27_MG_FD_188633 | JGI IMG/M metagenome (GOLD analysis project Ga0255055, IMG submission 188633) | Seawater microbial communities from Jervis Inlet, British Columbia, Canada - JV7_2_27 | ecosystem: Environmental > Aquatic > Marine > Inlet | place: Canada: British Columbia | collected...
ACCCACTGCATCAGGCGAACGTTTCTCCCTGATTTCGGGAGCCTTAGAGGTGATATGGATTCTGTACGGGTATGCTAATGTGGTGTATGCTGCTCCCAGTTCGATTTGTGTTATCTTCATGTTATCAGTAAAGCTCCACCGAGACCCCGTCTCTTTTGTTCTCCAAGTATATCTTCACACCGTTCCTGGTGCAGAAGTTCTTGCTTCCGCCTCTAATAAGGTGGTTAATTTTATAACCATTTTGCTCATTTCGATAAAAATACCATATATTGTACATGTTTTGCTCATCTTGAATTATTATTTCACTTGTCTGGTCCACACTCCATCTTTTCCATTCTACAATAAAACTACTAGCACTAAGGTCCAGTGGGTCAATAAAACAAAATTTGGTATTTCCTGGGAGCGATATAGTCATAATATCGCTTGAGCCTAGGCCTGTATTCCAGTGCAACTGATCCACTTTCTTCTCTAAATCTATTATCATTTTTTTAATCTGGGTATGTTCACCAATAGGGAAAAACAGTGCAAGCATATCTCCTCCAAAAACGAACAGAAATCCCATGAAAATAATGGCGAAAATCAGGGCAAAGACCATTCCTACTTGCATAGCTATCCTTTATTAGTTGTCCTCAATATTAAAAACGCTTAACCCATTATCTCAAGATTGAATGTTGCGGTACCGTATAGGTTGGGCGACCTGTCTACAAAATCGGGGTTTGAAATTGAGATTGAATGACAATCGCCCCTATGACCACCCAATTCCTCTTTGCAGACCGCTACAGTGAATGTGTAGATACCCAATTGTGCATCGGCAAAGGGTTTTATGACTATGTCTACGGTGTCACTTTCTCCTGCGGGAATGAACCTTGGTGGTATTTCTGTAAGCCACTGGTTCACTTCATCAGCAAGCACGGATGAAAAGGTTAAACCGCCTCCAGCAGAATCTAAATAAACATTGGCATAATATGTATTTTCCTTATCTGTCTGATCGTTTCTTATCCCAATCGCATAAGAACCAGTTTCTCCCCTCCGCCATTCTGATACTGCAGGTGCTGCCAATCCGACATTTTTTCCGGTCTTTGCTATGTTATCTAGAAGGTTTTCTTTTGCTATGTCTGTTGTCTCATAAGTGAGCTCCCTTATCTGGACGAAAAGTCCCTGTATCCATGTGATGGCCAAACTGAGAAGGATAACAGCAAAAACAATAGCGACTATGAATCCCATGCTCATTTGGAAATCTGCCTTTCGCATATATAATAAATATCCGTGATTGCTTATAAAGCTTGATTATGTCTCGGTTATCGGCCAATAAAATGATTGGAACAGACCGTTTCAGTCTATGCAGTATGCTTCCTGGACCGTGCACTGGCCATTGTCATCACAAGCCTTTATCTCCACCCTGATGTCAGATGAATCTGCTGGCGAAGGCCATAATCGCCCGTATATACCATTATTAGCTTCCCCGTCATCATTCACACCATCATCAAAGAGGCTTTCATCGAGATAGCTCGCTCCATTGAGATATATGCTTGTGGTGTTCTGTGTGAGGGGATCTCCATTCGGTTCTATTATCTTCGCTGTGATATTGAGACGATCTCCTAAGACAAGTGAGCAGGGTGTTCCGGGACTGTCTGCATTGTAATAGACGGCGTAATAAATCTTCGGAGGGACCTCATGATATAGCTTGTAGTTGACGACTGACTCGGACTGCCTTCCGATGGCCCTGATCGTGAGATTAAGCGGCTCGGGTCCGGCCACATTGTTCCAGTAGGTGCAGTAGAGGTCATAGTCTATGTCAAGCGTGAAGCCGCCAAAGACTATCTTCCTGCCTATGAGGTTCATGAGTTCGTTCATGTTCTCCTGCGCATTGTCCTTTCCAACAACACATTCGGGGGTTGATGTGAGCGTTGTCTCAAACATCTCCTTGACATTCTTTATGATGTAGAACTCGTTACTCTCGAAGGGTTCGGAGAAATCCAGTATGGAGTAACCTGCAAGGCTCTGCTGCACAACGTAAATGAGTCCCACAAGGAAAATTATCGTAAGAATGAACATCTGGCCCTTCATGAATAATTATTCGGCTCTGTTCTTTAATTAGTTTTTCCGTGAACGCTTTTCAGAAAGGGGTTCTAAGGTACCAGTTTATCCGGTGTCCTCGGGAACAGTATCCCTTCCTTGACGTTATCGAGTCCTATGATCTGCTGCAAAAGGCGTTCGCTGCCGAGACCGAATCCCCCATGGGCCGGCATGCCATAGCGAAAGGCGTTGAGGTAGAACTCGAACTTCGCTGGGTCCATGCCTTTCTGTTTCATAACTTTTACAAGCTCGTCATGCCTGTGTTCCCTCTGGCCACCTGAAGCCATTTCCATGCCCTTGAAATCAAGATCCATGCCGCGCGATTTCTCTCCGTCCATCATGATATAGAATGGCTTGATTTTTGATGGGTATTTTGTGATAAAATACCACTCATAACCCCTCTTTTCCATGATTTTGCCAATCATAACCTCCTGGGGATCTCCAAGATCTTCACCCCACTCGACCTCCACACCCTCTTTCTTTAGCATGTCAATGCATTCGTCGTAAGTCAACCTTGGGAATGGGAGCTTGGGGATCTTGATTTTTGCGCCAAGGAGTTTGAGTTCCTCCTTGCAGCTGCTGGCGACGCCCTTAAGGGTGTGATGGACGAGCCTCTCCAGATACTGGAGAACATCCTCCTCGGAATCTATCCATGCGATCTCAGCATCAACGGAAACATACTCTGAAATATGCCGTCTTGTATGGAACTTCTCTGCCCTGAAGACCTGGCCTATTTCCCAGACCTTATCAAAGCTTGACGCCATCAACATCTGTTTGTAGAGCTGTGGGCTCTGCCTGAGGAAAGCCTCCTTCTGGTAGTAGATGAGCGGGAACAGTGTTGACCCGCCCTCGGCTCCTGCGGCTTGTATGACAGGCGTGTGAACCTCCACGGTCCCTGAAATGTTGAACCAGTCCCTGAGATAATGATAAATCCTGTCCCTTATCATGAAAATCGCATTCACTTTGGGGTTCCTCGTGTCAAGGTAACGAAAATCAAAACGCTTGTCCGCACCGGACTGGATGGGACCGTCTATGTCAAGAGGCAGTGGTGAATCTGCTTTGCTTATTATCTCTATTGAGCTTGGTATAACTTCCTTTCCTCCCGGGGCTTGTTTGGATGCCCTGACCTTGCCCTTGACAGCAATGCAATACTCTCTGCCCATCTCGGATGTAATCTTGAACAGGCTCTCAGGTGTCTCGCCTTTCTTGAGGGTAATCTGGATCTTTCCTGACCTGTCCCTTAGAATGAAGAACCCGAGCCCTCCAAGGTCTCTCTTCTTTTCCACCCATCCCTTGAGGAGGACACTCTTGCCTATTCCGGCATCAGCAGAGTACGTTCTCATATTCTAAAAGATAACATGTAAGGTTTATTAAGTTTATCATTAATTTCTATAAATTGGGTGGCTTATGGCTGACGACTTTTCTGATAACCAGTTCCAGAGGAGGATGCCTTCTGTTGAGCGCAAGATCTCGGGAATAAAACCCGAGGATATAAGGGTCCGTGTGATGGGGACCGTGATAGATAAACAGGGGAACAAGCTGGTCATTGATGACAGCACAGGAAAGATAGAGGCGGTCTTTGAGGAACCTGTCAACACAGAACTCAATAAGATGGTAAGGGTTTTTGGTAGGGTCATACCCATCGAGGATGGTTTTGAACTTCAGGGAGAGATCATCCAAGACATGAGCCAGCTTGATTTGGAGCTCCACAAGAAGCTGGAGGGAATTGATGCTTAACTGGAGGTGTGAGAATGAAACTAGAACTTTCGGATGTTGAATTGCTGAAGAACACTGTCCCCATAATTGCGGAGATTGTGGATGAGGGTGTGTTCAAGATTGACCAGAACGGTCTCGGTATGCTTTCGCCTGACAGGGCGATGGTAGCGGTCATAGACTTCAAGATCCTGTCATCGGCTTTCGATACCTATCAGGTTGAGGGTGAGCATAACATAGGACTCAACCTCTCGAACTTCGTTTCTATCCTGAAAAGGGTCAAGAGCAGCGACAAGCTGATAATGGAAATGGAAGAAGGTGGTAACAAGCTGAGGCTCACTCTCGAGGGCAATGGCAAGCGGACGTTTGAATTGCCGCTCCTAGACATATCCATGGAAAAGCCGCCTGTTGATCAGCTCGCTTTCGGCGGCAAGGTGCAACTCGAGTCTGATGTCTTCGAGGAGGGTGTTGCTGACGCTGAAATAGCGGGGGATTCCATAATCTTCCAGGCAGGGCCTGAGGGTGGCTTCAGTATGCACGCGAAGGGAGACATCTCCTCATCAAAGCTTGAGATGGTCGATAAGGACAAGGGCCTTCTTGGTGTCGAGACGCAGCAGGCGATAAAGGGGCGCTACCCTTTGGAATACCTGAGGAAGATGGCCAAGGCGTCAAAGCTCACGGATCAGATGACGCTCGAGTTCGGGAACGATTACCCCATGAGAATTGCGTTCCAGGTAATCGATAAAATGCAACTGAGTTTTATCCTCGCGCCTAGAGTGGAAGAATAAAAACTCCACTCCCAATTCTTTTTATGAAAACAGAGATAGCGAAAGTCATAGATTTGATTGAATCTGAAGTGAAGAGGTTCAGGGAACCGATAGTAACCCAGGTCTCGCGCAAGAGGGATCCCTATCAGGTCCTTGTCTCATGCATACTCAGCCTGCGGACCAAGGATGAGACTACTGCTCGCGCTAGCAGAAAACTTTTTGAAAAAGCAAAGACTCCTAGAGACATGCTCCTGCTGTCAGCAGAGGAAATAGAGAAGTTAATTTACCCTGTGGGTTTCTACAGAATAAAGGCAAAGAACATCCTTAAAATCTCTCGCATCCTGATTAATGAACATGATTCCCGGGTACCTGATGAGCTTGATGAATTGATGAAGCTTCCCGGGGTCGGCAGGAAAACCGCGAATATAGTTGTAGTCTTCGGTTTTGGGAAGATGGGCATGCCCATAGACACACACTGTCACCGCATCCCTAACCGGTTGGGTTGGGTGAAAACAAAGAATCCTGAACAGACAGAGTTTGCTTTGCGCGAACTCATACCAAAGACGCACTGGATGAAGTTCAATGACGTGTTCGTTACATTCGGCCAGAACACATGCAAGCCCATAAGGCCGTTGTGTGACAAGTGTCCTGTCACAAAATATTGCGATTACTATGAGAATCTACTTAAAACTTAGTTCCATACTGATTTCATGATCTTCCCAGAACCCAATCAATTATTGATGGAAGCCGGCATTTATGCAGCAACCGGTGTTGGAATTTTCGTTGCAGGATCAGCGATTTATTGGGGATATGAGGCGATAAAAACAGGTTGTCAATGGACTTTCAATAATCCAGAAAGAGAAACATACAAAGCGATTTTTAATAAAAACATCTTGCCGCAAGAAGATATTAAATAACTTTTTCATAAATCTGCTTATGATCCCGGAAAAACTGAAGCAGGAGCTTGAGAACCAACACTATAAGATAGTGGGCAATCACTCAGCTGTCAAGCTCTGCCACTGGACGAAAAAATCCCTGCGGGATGAGGGTGTCTGTTACAAGGAAAAATTTTACGGTATAAAATCTCATCGTTGTTTGCAGATGAGCCCGAACATCACATGCAATAATAACTGCCTATATTGCTGGAGGGTTATTGATCATGCAAAGGTTGATCTCGGGAAAACTGTTGATGAGCCCGGAGATATCATAGATGAATCCATCAGGAAACAGGGATTGCTGCTTACAGGATTCAAGGGTTTTGAAGGCACGAATCTTGTAAAGTGGCGCGAAGCACAGAATCCCACCAACGCTGCCATTTCATTAATAGGCGAGCCGTTACTCTACCCTAAGATGTCAGGATTAATCGAGGAGTTCCACAAGAGGAACATCATTACCTTCCTCGTCACGAACGGACAGTATCCGGAAGCTCTTGAAACAATGACCCAGCCGAAACAATTCTACATCTCTCTCGACGCTCCTGATAGGGAGACGTATCTCAAGCTTGACCGTCCAAGCCTTAAGGACTTCTGGGAGCGTATGCTGAAGAGCTTGGAACTCATGAATTCATTCGATTGTAAAAAGGTTATCAGACTCACAATGGTAAAGGACTGGAATATGAAGGAAACGAAAAGGTATGCAGAACTTATAAAGTTGGCTAAGCCGGATTTTGTGGAAGTTAAAGGTTATGTCCATGTGGGTGAGTCAAAAAACCGGCTTCCTTTTGGAGCAATGCCTTATCATGAGGATGTCCAGGATTTTGCCAAACAGTTGTCTCAGGAAATGGGTTATTCCATAAAGGGCGAGGAGAGAGCAAGCAGAGTTGTGTTACTCAAGTCTTGAACTTCTTCCCGCATTTCTGCGGAATGATTTCTGTCTTTCCAGAGAACTTCTTCTTGAATTGTTTGCCCTTGAAATAGCCGTCCAGGAAAACAGCTATCGCCGCGACCTCTGAATGCGGCTGGTTCGTCACACCGATATTGAAGTCAGCTTCATGATACACTTCCATAGGCACCTTCTCGCCGCCGAAAACCAAGAGTATGTTTTTGTTCTTGCGAATTTTCGCGATTTCCTTCTCAATGCAGAGACCATACATTGTAAGGTGTACAATGCGCCATTTCTTTTTCTTGTAATTCTTAATCAAATCACGCCATTTGGGGGCATATTCCACTTTAAAGTCGCCACCCCACTGTTTCACCACGTTGTGAAGCGATTCTTCCATTTCCCTGTCCCGTTCCCCGGAGTATATGATTTTTTCTGCTCCCATAGCTCTCGCTACTAATCCGCAGTGTGTGGATATTCGCTTGTCGCGAAATGCACGGTGACTGAGGCGAAAAACATGCACGGCCATGTATGATTTTAAATAATTTGAGTTATAAAAATGCATTATGTTCAGAAGATTAGGAAGGGTGCTGAATAATGCTGGATTTGAACAGGTTGGGATATGTAGACATGAGAGAAGTGCAGTTTCATCTGTGCTTAATGATTTGAAAACCAAAGCAGAGGGAATGCCCTATTTCTGTAATGCGATAGCTTACAAAAGAAGGAAAGAGGTTGTCATCGATAATGAAAAATATGTGCTTTATAACGGAAATTATGACATACCAAGTGGTGGTGAAACCTTTCTGGGATTATTTTGTACTGGAGAGATTTCGAAAGATTTTGAACAATTCGAATCTGTACGATTCAACTGGACATCGCAAAAAGAATTTAGAAAATACCTCAAATCATCCCGTGGTGTGGAGAACAGCGGCAACAGTGCGGTGCTGTGAAGCATAGGCATTGAATAATTCTATAGCGTATGGTGTTTTCATTTCCACTATCTTTATCTTCATGTAGTTTGCGAGCTCCCTGACCTTGTCCGAGACGCTCATGGTTCCCTGCTGACCGGTGCCTACGATTATTATGTTAACATTTCTCTGTATGATCTTCTTGAACTCATCCTCCTCAATGACCCAATCCTTTTCCCTGTATTCTATGGTACCATCAAAAAAGACTATGACATCGGAATAGTGCGTCTTGCCATCGATCATCACTTCACCGAACTTTGTGGAATTAATCTTCACCATATTATTTAATTCACAAACCAGCCTTAAATCCTCGACATTAAGGTTTTTAAATGTGGGAAGGCATAATTAAACTATGAAAAAAGGAATGACTACCACTTTGGCGCTTGTCGTTGCAGCTGTCGTAATCCTTATCACTGCACTAATCCTCATCGCAATTTTCGGTGGCGGTATGGGAAGGGTAGTTGACTACACCACCAGAAGGAACCTTTGTGTTTCAACAGCCGCTGCCAGTTGCGCATCCTTTGGTCAGTTGCCGAATGATTGGTACGCACCGGTGGAATACAGGGATGGTAATGAAGTAAAGACCGCAAGCTGTAACACATTGACCGATGGAAGCTGCCTGTGTGATGGAAGCAAGCTGATGTGCGGGGAAAGTTAATTCTTTGAACCTTTTCTTTTATATATTATTGGACAGAATTAATATTATGAAGAAGGGAATGTCAACCACTCTTGTGATCGTTGTTGCTGCCGTTGTCATTCTTATAACCGCTCTAATGGTCATACTTGTTTTGACGGGAGGTATAGAGAACTTCCTCAATATTTTTAATCCTTGGTCGCAGAATACAGCAATAAATGCGCTGTGCCAGACACAGTGTCAGTCTGATTGCATAAACAGTGGTGGAAATCTCGCTCCAAATCATGTTGTAAAAATACAATACGATAAGAATGGGGATGGGGTGGCGGAAGATGTTCCTTGTAGTGGGGACCCATATAACCTGAAATGCAGCTGTGCCTAGTGCGATTTCTAATCTATAAAAACTTACGAGAACATAATATTCTAAAATGGAGATCAAGCAGATAGTGGGGTTAATGGATTCCGAGCAGTCATGGGAACAAATCGTTTACAAGATAATTGCCTGGGAGGGCCTTGATCCATGGGATCTTGACATCACTGCACTGTCTGATTCTTTTGTTGAATACATTATAGAAATGAAGGAGCTTGATTTCAAGATACCAGCCAAATACGTCATGATCTCTTCTGTCCTGCTGAGGATGAAATCGGACAATCTCACACTTCTCAAGTACTTCTCTGAGGACAATTACATGGAGTTCGGTGACGAGGTCGCTCAGAGTGATGAGGCTGACATCGTTGACAGCACGGACACGGGCCTGCTGGAGTTCGAGGTCAATCCCATAACCGTCCCTCCCAAGAGGACTCCCAGGAGAAAGGTCATGGTCGATGAGCTCGTCTCATCCCTGAGAAGGGTCCTTAATGCACAGGAAAGGCGGCAGACGAAGAAGTTCAAGCAGAAGGACATGATCAAGGTAAGGGAGGATAACATCACGAAGAGGATAGGCAGGCTCTATGAAAGGATAAACACCATGCTCACGAAAGTGAGAAAGGACGAGGTCAAGTTCACCAATCTTGTTGACAAATGGGAGAAGCAGGAGGTTGTCAATACCTTCCTGCCGCTGGTCTTCCTTGAGAGCGAGAAGAAGGTTGAGACAAGGCAGGAGGACATGTTCAAGGAGATTTATGTAAAAAGGCGTGAGCACGTTGATAAGTCTTCCAAAACAAAGAAGAAATAGGATGATGGGATGCACAAGAATCTTGCGGAAGCAGCGCTTTTCATGGCAACGAGGCCATTGGGCCTTGACGAACTGGGAAAGATAATGGGAATTAACTCAATGGGATTCGTGAAACAGGTCATGGAGGCTCTGCAGGAAAAGTACAGTGACAGCGGAATCGATGTTGTTAACACCCCCGACGGCTGGGTGATGCAGGTCAAATCAGAATTCCTGCCAAAGGTAGCGCATCTGACACCGTATCATGATTTATCCGAAGGGACGAAAAGGACCCTCGCTCTTGTTGTATACAAGGAACCAATTAAACAATCTGATATCATAAAGACCCAGGGGAACAAGGCCTACACATATGTCAAGGATCTTCACAGGAAGGGTCTCATAAAGGCGGAAAAGGACGGCAGGACAAAGAGTCTCTATCTCACTCCAGAATTTGAGCGCTACTTCGGTGAGGAGAGGAAGAAAGTAAAGGATAAGATGGACGTCCAGGTGCAGCAGTTAGTGCAGGAAAAGACGATCCAACAAGCCCAGCAGCCCCAGGAAGTTCAAGCTGAATCTGTTGTGGAGATTCCCAAACAGGTCATACAAAACGTCTCTGCCCCCGAGGAACCTATTCCGCAACCTGAAGAACCCGTTTCTAAGCCCGAGGCGCCAGAGCAACCCAGTCCTGAGACAGAAGAGCCCATAGAAAACAAGGTTCTGAAGGAAGGGATCGTCGAGGAACCTGAGATGGAAGAACAGGTCAAGAAGTCCAAGAACGGAAAGCAGGTCATAGAGACCGGCGAGATAAAATTCGAGGACCTCAAGAAGAAGACCAAAAAGTGATTTAAACTTCTTCTCTAATTTCTTGTTATGGCCGAGGCTTTGTTCTGGGCGGACCAGCTTGCGAAACAGATTCTTGAAAGGAAGAAGTTCCATTACACCAGTGATAAGGTTCCCAAAACAGGTAAGTGTGTTGTCAAGACCTCTGCGTCGCTCTCGGGGGTACTGCATATCGGAAGGCTCAGTGATACCGTTCGTGGAGAGAGTGTCTACAGGGCCCTGAAGGATGCGGGTGCCAAATCCGAGCTTATATGGGTTGCAGAGAATATGGACCCCCTGAGGAAGGTTCCCAAGGGCGTGCCGGCAGCCTACAAAAAGTATATCGGAATGCCCGTGACTGATATACCGGATCCACATAAATGTCACAAGTCATATGCTGAACACCACACTGCCAAATATTTCGAGGTCCTCGATGAGTTCGTGCAGACTAAAATGAAAAAGTACTCCATGCGCGAAGAGTATCGCAAGGGCAACTTCAAGCCCTATATAAAGAGGATAATAGACCAGGCAGAGAAGGTCATAGAGATACAGAATAAGTATCGAACGAATCCATTACCCAGGGGATGGAGCCCATGGCAGCCAATCTGCCAGCAGTGTGGGAAGATAATAACCACAAGAGTTACCAAGATTGAGAACGGCAAGGTTTATTATAAATGCGAGGATTATCATTTCGCCAAGGAAAAGGCTGAAGGATGTGGATATGAGGGTGTGGATGACCCAATGAAAGGCAATGGTAAGCTTGTATGGAAATCCGAATGGGCCGCGCAATGGGCTCACTGGAAGGTGTGCAGTGAGGGAGCGGGAAAGGAGTATCAGGTTCCCATGAGCGCATGGTGGGTCAATGGTGAGATTGTGGAACGGGTCCTGAAGTTCCCCATGCCTGTGCCGATATTTTACGAGCATATCATGATCGATGGCGATAAGATGTCCGCAAGCAAGGGCAACATAGTCTATCCCGCGCAGTGGCTTGAGGTCGCTTCTGCGGACCTCCTGAAGTTTTTCTATAACAAGAAGCTCATGAAAACGCGCTCCTTTTCCTGGAAGGACCTGCATAATCTTTATGATGATTATGACAGACACTGCAAGGTTTATTTTAATGAGATCAAAGTTGAGAATCCCAAGGAGCGAGAGCATATGAAGCGCCTCTATGAGATTTCCCAGCTAGGAAAGCCAAAGCGCCAGCCTGACATGTCATTCTCTTTCGCAGTCATGCTCGCCCAGACTGTGCGCAAGGACAAGATTATGGATATCCTCAAGAACACAGGTCACCTTGACAAGCTCCGTCAGGGGGACACGGAATTCATAAAGCAGCGACTTGCTTACGCTGGGGTGTGGGCAGAGAAGTATGCACCAGAGGAGTACAAGATCGAGCTCAGGGACAAGGTTTATCCTGACGCGCGCAAGAAATTAACCCGCCAACAGATTGCTGCTGTCAAGGATTTCACACAAGCTCTTGAGAAAAAGGATTACATGGAAGGGGAACTCTATGACCTGTTCTGGGATGTCGCACAGAGGAACGGCATCAAGGCTCCCCAATTATTCCAGGCACTCTATCTGATCCTATTAGGCAAGGAACGTGGACCCAAGCTCGCTCCTTTCATTCTTGCGGTTGGTAAGAAGAAGATTATTCAGGTTTTGAAGAGCGTTTGATCGTTCCACCAGTAGATTGTTTCCTTCTCAAGCGTGTCAAACAGTTTCTGTGCTGTCTTTGTGTGAAGCTTATCCCTTTTATCCTGGAACATTCTTTCCATTGATTTGACTCCTTGCTGAATGTATTCCTTGGCTTCGATAAGAGCTTCGAGTCTGTTGGCATCAAGGACTATCTTTGCTTCCAATGATTCACGTTTCTTGAATTCTTGGAACAGCTGTTCTAGTTCATCCGATCCCTTGAGACCGCGTAGCTGGTCTGTGAATGCCTTGGACTGGTCTTCCTTGACATAGTTCTTCTGAATCAAGGTCTGGTTAAGGACACGCGACTCTGGGATATCATGAAATAGGCTCATCTTTAGGACCTTGTCTGAATCGGCATTCTCCTCTTTGGCTATAAAATAAGCAAGTATGGAGGTCCTGAAAACATGGGCTCCTGTTGTTTCTTGGTTGGTAATACCGAAATGATAGGGACCTGTTCGCGGTGTCCTGGAAAGAACACCCATTTCCATTATCAGTTTCAGGATGTTTTGCTCTTTCATATTTCCTCAGATATTTTTAATACAGATTCAAGAGCTACGGGTAATTCATTAATACCATCATCACCACTAAAATGACTCATATTATGTTTAATTATTATTTCGGCATTTAATTTGGGTTTAAAGATTTCCTTACCATAATGAATGGATACATATGGGTCATTGTCTGAGTGAATTGCTATGAATTTTTTACAATGTATGTTCACCTTTTCCCAATCGATGGGTGCAGAAAAGAAACTCGATATTTCGTCAAATCCTAAATTGGTAGTGAATCCTGCAATCATAACGGCTCCACCAATTTCTTGATCTTTAGATAAGGATTCAAGATATCTTAAAATCGTAATGCAACCAAGACTGTGACCAACCAAGTAACAATCTTTATCGGGTTCACCTATAATATTTTTCAGGTGTTCTAACCATGCTTCAAATTTCGGTGTTGCCGCATCAGGCATTGCTGGAACAGTTACAGTAAACCCCTTTTTTTCTAGTTCATTTTTTAACCATGGTCTCCAACCTTCTTCAGGATATCCGTCCCATCCATGGATTAAGATTGCTCGCTTGGTCATGCTTATAATTGAATAATAGACTTATATTGTGTTTGTTCTATGGGGTCACTGGGAATCGAACCCAGGTCTGAGGCACCCCATGCCCCAATGTTACCACTGCACCATGACCCCACGGGCCCGAGGGGATATCCGGCTCATCAGAGCTTTCGAACCCCCGACCCCTTGCTCGCTTCAATCATATCTGAAGATCATCTCTTCTAAATCTCTTTAGAAGGCAAGTGCTCTATCCAACTGAGCTACGGGCCCATTCTCGGTTCTTATTGTTTTTATTTATATAATTATCCATATTTACTTATGGGGCTTTTTGAATACGGCATTAAAAACCTTGTAAACACGTGTCTGCACGTAAAGCGCAATGAGAAGGTTCTAATTATAACCGATGTGAAGACATCAGATATCTCCGAGCACATCAGGAGGGAAGCAGGGAATCTGACGAACAGAATCGGTTTCATTCTCCTGGAGGATTTCGGTGAGAGACCCATCACGGAGTTCCCAAAAGAAATTGGCGATGCTATCGCATCTTCTGATGTCACCATATATGCTGCCCAGTCCATACAGGGTGAGACATTCCCCTTCAGAAGGCTGCTCCTGGATGCCGCAATAAAAAGCAAGGCGAGACATGCCCACATGCCTGATGTGAACAGGGAGGTCGTGGAGACGGGACTTGCGGTTGATAGCGAGATAGTCCAGAACGTTACAGATAGGGTCTATAATGAAGTGAGCAATTGCAAGGAGATAAACGTCAGGGGGCGTAACGGGACGGATATCACTGCAAGTTTCAAGAAGAGATACAAGTGGATCAATCTCGGGCCGATAGTGAATAATGGTTCATGGTCCGACCTTCCGGGTGGCGAGGTCATGACATATCCTGATGACATAAACGGTATCTTTGTTGTTGATGGTGTCCTTGGGGATTATTTTGTCAAGTATGGTATCCTGAAAAGGACTCCTGTTGGGCTTGTGATCGAGAAGGGTGTGGTCACCGAGATAAGCTGTAAGAATACCATACTGAAGAGGGAGCTGAAGAAATACCTGGAGAGCGTGCCCAAGGGCAAGCGTGTGGGTCAATTTGCTCTGGGTACCAACATATTTCTGAAGGATTTCATAGGAGTGATACTTCAGGATGAGAAGTTTCCGACGGTCCATATAGCTCTGGGGAATCCATATCCAAAAATGACGAGAGCTCCTTACAGTGCGGAAACCCATGTGGATGGGATAACAAAGAACGTGTCCGTTTTCGCTGACGGGAAGCTTATTCTGCAGAAGGGCAAATACCTGATCTAAAAGATGCCCAGATGAATTAAATATTTATTCATATGTGCTGTATTCTTATTATGATTGAATATTCCCCAAAGGGTTATGAGCAGCTCAGGAACGAAGTTCTCGATTGGCTTCCGAAAAGGATAATAAATGCGCATGTTCATACTGCGAGCGGGGTGAGAAAAGAGAAGGAACATCTTCTTGATAAATCAGTACTGAACAAAAAACTACTTCTTAACGGTCTTTCATACAATGAAAAGGTCTATGAGAACGTCTTCCCTGGACGTCAGATATCCGCTGTCGGCTTTCCCCTACCATTTAAGAAGGTTGGCATAGAGGCGGATCATGTTAACAGGCTGTTGATAAAGGAGATGAAGTATGGTGTTCATGGTGTCATGATGGCTTCCCTTGATGTGGGACTTCTTGAGGATCTCTCAAAGGAAGCAGAGAAGAATGGTGTGGAGTTCCGGGGCCTCAAGTTCCATCCGTGGCTCTTCGGGGAAACGCCCAAGGAGAAGATAACGATTGACGGCTATTTCAGTGACGAGCTGCTTGACTTCGCAGAAAGAAAAAACATGACGCTGATATGCGAGCTCCCAAACGGGCTCAATAAGAAGGATTTAAGGACACTCGAGAAGGTACATGATAATTACAGCTTTCGCATACTTATTCCTCACCTAGGGCTCAATAACCTGGGTTTCATAACTGATAAGGAAGAATTCGCAAGAAACCTTCACGCCTCCTATGATGAATTTAGGGACCATTTCATGGAATTGAAGGAGTTTGACAGAGTATATCTTGACACGGCAATGATAACCGATGCAAGGCTTCTTAGGGCGTCCTTTGAAGAGTTCCCGGATGACAGATTGTTATGGGGTGACGATTATCCTTTCTGCCTGACTCCGAAGATATCGGACTATCGTCCTTCAAAAAAGGAGATGGGCGATGCATTGTACAGGATAACGAATGACATAAAGGGAGAGGATGACTGGAAATATCTGTACAACATCTATCAGCAGGTTGGCATGATAAAGATGGTGGTTGAAGAGGGCTCCTTTGATAAAGGATTCAAGGATAATCTCTTCTCCAGAAATGCTGAAAACGTCTATAATCTCAAGCAATAGATTTTTTATGTTCCTTTGAAAGCATCTTGATGAGATCCTCCAGTATGTAGGTTGCGATGCTCGGGAACCTCCTTGTCAGGAATTCCGATATCTCGCAATGCACCATGGGATCCGTTTTTTCGGGCAGGTATTTCTCCATGAGTTTCCTGGGTCTCTCGCCTGTGAAGTTCCTCTTGTAGGTAATCTCTATGAACGGCTCCTGTTTGATCTTGTTGGTGAATCTCTTGACCCGTTTATTAAGAAGTGGTCTTCTGCTCCTGAACAGCTTCTTCTTGTTCTCTTCCTCGAGCTTGAGCTTCATCATGATGCACTTGGACTTGAAATTGAATGCATCTATGTATACTGGGAAAAGCCTCTTGAACGTCTTCCTGTATTTCTCATTGAGTCTGTTCACGATCTCCCTAGTCTCTTCCTCATAATTGAACGGTATGACGTCTATCGCACTGGGATGCCTTATGGGGTTCAGGTACTGCCTGTGAACAAAAACAACGGGCTGCTTGCTTATCTTTATCTCCCGCCAGAAGTTGCTGTAGATTCTCTGTTTGGATTTATGTTCCTTCTTGTCCTTTGCGACCCAGGCAAATTCCCTCCTGTAACTGCTGGTTAGATGACTTATGTCCCTGCCAAAGACTTCGTAATTCTCCAAAGCCAGTTTCTGTGTCGGCGTTTTCCTAAAATAATCTATACCCACGTTCCTCTCCCTTGAGACGGATGTTATGATGGCCTTTCCTCCCATGGATTTAGCCAGCTTGTAGGCAATGTGGTGGGTGTTGAGGTCCTGGTTGTCCCCGGGCTTGTAGAAAGCGATTGCTGCGTGGGGAGCGACAAAAAGCGGACCTTCGATTCCCGTGTTCGCGATCATGTATCCCTTCTTGATATGGAAGTCTGTCCGGTGCATGAATATAATTGTTTCTCAAGAATAAAAATTATTGAAGTCTTTCTATGATTAGTCCCACTTATTTCTTTTCCGGCTTCCTGATCTCGATGGGGTTCTTGATGATCTGTGAGTTCGGTATGGAGATGCTCGTCCTGCCGGACCTTATTATGGTGCAGAGCGGCTCAACCTTCTCCACCCTACCGGAGTACTTTCCAATCCTGACTTCCTGACCTGCCTTGAGGGTCTTGCTGAGATGGATTCCTGCAGCAAAGTTCGGGAAGATGTCCTTCATGCTGATGAGAAGTATTGCTACTGATGAGACGAGAATTATGACAAGGATGACTATGAGAGAGGCTGTGTCAAGACCAAGGAGCGCAAAGGCCATTGTTATGGATATGAGGGCAACAGAATACTTTATAATCCCACCCGAGAGCACGCTTATTGTTTCATCCCTGACTATGCGTCGACCAGCTTCCTCGAACATCTTACCTAAGAAATCGGCGATAAGGAATCCAACAACAACTATCAGTATTGCGGCAATGAACCTCGGGACGAAGGCAGCGATCATATTGAATATGTTCACCAGTCCGGGAAGTCCTATTGTTTCGATTATGATGCCGAAGAATATTATGTATATGAACCATTTGACAAGATCGCCTATGAGGCTGACTATCGTTCCCTTGTATCCCACGGATTTCAGGATATCATCCGTCCAGGACCGGACAGAGATCTTCTTGAGGCCTGCCACGCTGAGAAGCTTGACCACGATGGCCTTGGATATCCTGCCTGCGATGTATGCAACGACAAGGAGAATGAGTATCTGTGCGAAGAGCCTTAAATTTGGGAGTACATAATCCGACCCAAAATTCGCGACGAAGTCAGTGATCCATAAATACAAGGACCCGAAAAATTCTTCTATTGTCATATCACAGCAGCTGCTTTGTCTTCAGCACATCCTTCACGACTGATTTGGCGTCCTCGAAAAACTTCATCAACAGGGGTTTTTCAAGATGTGCTTTATAATTCTCGTGTATAGAATTTATAACCTTTTCAGGTAAATTGACTCCTGTAACCTTGCTGGGTTTTATCAGGCTCGGGTTGAGCTCTATGTTAACGACCTTGAAATCTGGTTTTGTGCTCATATCGATCCTCGCCACCTGGGCATCTATCGTCTGTGCCGCTTCAAGGGCTATCTGCTCTATCTCCGAGTTCATCTTTTGGTTCTTGAGGTCGCCCTCTCCAAAAACGACATCCCTTTCTTTTGTCTTCTTGTGGACGGCAGCTATCGCTTCCGGTTCCGCAATGTAAACAGAGATCATATCCTTGACGGGTTCCTCCAGCATGACGGGTTTCTTGAGGCTGCTAAGGGCTCCTATTATGTTCTTCGCCTCCGACCGGCCATTGACTATGACACCCGTCTTTTTCTCGGGAGTCCTTATTATGAACGGGAATTCCATTGTGTCGACCAATCGCGCGGCTGCAATCGGGGACCTGGCAAGCTGCAGATTTACCGTGGGGACATCCCTCTTCTGGAGGACTGTTAGCAGAAAGAACCTTTCTTCAGAAAGGAGGTAGCTTATGGGCTTGATGGGCATGTACGTGTCCGGGGGGAAGAGTGACAGCAGCTGATAGGCATATGAGCAGAACTTCCTCGGGATCCTTGGGAAGATGGCGCCGAATTTCAGGAGATCCGTCGCCCTGTAACTTATGCTGAATGTGTCCATGAGACCTATGCCTATACTGTTTATGGGAACGAAGAAAACCTTTTCGAATTTCTTTTTGGCTTCCTCAAGGAGTTGAAGGTTTGTATTGCTCTTTTCAAAGCCAATCATGCACAAACGCATATTATCCAGTTAAACAATCGCGGGGTTATTTAAATGGGTAACGGTTATTGCTGGGCTGCTTTCCAAATAAACACAGATCACAGATTGGATATGAATGGAACTGCTTGAAACCACGTGCCTACGAGCGTAAGGAAGATCGCGGTGATTATCGGTACCGTGAAATTGTCATTAAGTATCTCCCTTTCCTTGAGCTTCCTGAGGGGTTTCATTTCGGGGATGAGCTCTGCGATCGCCGCGACAATCGCTGTCATTATCGCGACCCAGAAATTGATGAAGAGCATTGTTATCAGGAATGCGCTTATGAAGAAGACGAGCGTGCCCTCAAGCGTCTTGTCGCCTATGATTTTCCTCTTTCCATGCCTCATCCCAATTATGGTCGAGAGGCTGTCTGAAACGGCAACTATGAAGCATGAGATTATGGCAATGGGTAGTGGGAAGATCAGGAGCGTCAGGCCAAAGGCGAAATAGAGCCAGAAGGCGCCTATGAACGGGGTCTTGGTATCTTCCCTCTCGAAATTCCTGACAAGGTGCTTGAATCCTCTCTCAAACTTCTCTTTTATTCTGGTAAGACCTTTACGCTGCTGAGTGAACATTATGGAATAGAACATAAAGAAAGCCGAGACCATGAAGAAATACATGGATATCATATACTTATCGATAAATATGGCAAGCAAAACGAACACAAGCCCCGAAAGATGGACGATTTGTCTTGGAAACTCCTTCATATTATCACGAAGGTAACATGCCTGTTTTTGCAAGGAAGAAGAAGACGCCCATAGCTACGAAAACCATTATGATTGAATGCTTTATACCAGCTATGGCGGAATTCTCTCCCAGCTGGCCCGCAATGAGGCCCGTGAATAATCCCTGTATCACGACAACGGAAAAGAACAGCGCTATATAATAGCAGCTTATCCCCGGTGGTATGTCGCCAAGCATGGCGCATATCCCTGAGAACACACTGCATGGAGGACCGGCAACGTTTTTGCAGGGATCTGAGAATGAAAAGCCAAGCGTACCTACACTGCTGAATGAGCCGGAAGCTGTTGGCTGCGACTGTATCATCGGCACCATGACAAAGATTATCATTATGGAGACACCAAGGAACATGAAGAATATCCCGTACATTATCATTACATGTTCCTGTACCAAGCTCGATCTTTCAGCTTCTGCCTCCTTGAGCATTATCATGTCCCTTGATACGGCATCAAGTGTGGCGGATATGTCTCCCCCGCCTTCATATGACTGTTTTATTATATTAAGGGCTTCCATTATGATCTTTGATTGCTTGACACTCTGACCGAATATCTCCATGACTCTCAGAAACGGTGTCCCCCATGAGAGCCTGTTGTTCATCCTGATCACCTCGGGGGACAGCTTGCCGTAGTTTGCCTTCGCTGCTATGCCTATGCCCTCTGAAAGCGACATCCCGGATCTTTCTGAGTCCGCAAGGTCCCTGACAAAGTTCGGGAACTGTGCTTCGATGCTCTTAATCCACATGAGCTGGGTGTATCTCCAGAGGAAGTAGGGGACGATGCCCACTATGATCGAGATTATCAGGAAGTTCCCTAGGATTGCGAAATCCCCTGTGAACCCCGCTGTGGAGAAACCCAGGAATATGACGACTATGCTTGCCACTAGGGAAATCAGGATTATCTTCTTTTTCTTGTGTACATCTTCTACCATTCTACTCACTTGGCGATATCCCCTTGAGAAGCACTATGAATCCCGCTGACACCAGCGGTATGAAGAAGAATACAAGGAAGGTCTGTATCGCAAGTGTGCCTCCCCCTGTCAGGGGCGAGATTATTGCGATAAGGACTATGAAGAATAGCGATCCGATTATGATCAGCGTGATATAGATCTCTGTGTACATGGATATCTGTTTGGCATAGTCATTGAGGGCCCTCCTGTACTGGGACATGAAAGCCCTCGTCTTTCCATGGAGATATTCTTCTATGTCGCCTCCTGTTGTCAGCATAGAGACCATGCCCCAGAGAAGGTCTGCGAACTGCGGTGACGCAGATCTTGTTGCTGCCTTCGTCAGGGCATCCGAGAGGTTCATTCCCATTGTGACGACATCATTGTATATCTTTCTTGCCTCATTCCCTATTACCCCGCCTCTGACAGAGAGCATCCTGAATATCTGGGTCGGGTGGACGCCGGATGAAGCGGAAGTCGCCATATAGAAGACCGCAAAGGGGAGTGATCTCTCTATCTGCGCCTTGACGCTCTTTGCCTTGAGGCTTGGGTAATAGTATCCTGTGAGAAACACAGAACCTGCTGTGGGAAGTGAAAGGAGGAAGGAAAGCGTGATCGAGTACAGGGGATCTGGCATGAGTACCATTATGAACATGGTCCCGAATATCAGGAAGAGTCCCCAGGCTATAGCGGTGAAGAAGAAGACGAGCGATAGGTATTCCTCATAGGATATCTTCATGTTTGCCGTCTTCAGGTTGTCCTTGAGATCTCCGAAATAATCAAGAGCTGGCCTTGTAATATTCCCGAATAACCTGTATGCAAATTTCTCGATCATAAGTCTGCCATCGCAAGGTCAAGTATCCTTTCGGGGTTTGAATAATATGTTGCAACAATCTTACCGACTTCTCTGTAATCGAATATCTCTTCCGTCACCATCCATTCAAGTATCTTCTTTCTTCTGATAACTTCATCCTTTATTGCGTCATCGGTAATACCTAACCTTTCTCCTATTTTCTTGAGCACGAATGATGTTGACTTGATATCGAATGCATCTGTTGCAGGACTCCAAACAAAAAGCTCTCTCGAGTCAATATTATTATCATCCGTGAGACCCACAACCTCAATGATCTTGTCTGCCCTCCTGATATAGTTTCCCTTGAGCCTTGATGAAACAAGGAAGACTATTATGTTAATGTTCTCGAGGAGCGTTGGTGGGAGCGATATCGGTGGTGTGGTCAGCCTGTCTGAAAGTTGTGGGAGTGAAGCGGCGTGGATGGTGGATAACCCTGCATGACCTGTTGCGATCTGTTGGAACAGCACGAAAGCTTCCTTGCCTCGAACCTCACCGACTATTATGTAATCAGGCCTCTGCCTCAGGGATGATTTGAGCAGGTCGAAAAGCGTCACCTCGCCAACTCTTCCCTTGACCTCGAGAGCGCTCCGTGCGACCTCCGGGATCCAGTGAGGGTGCGGCAACCGAAGCTCTGCCGTGTCCTCTATCGATACGACCTTGAGGCTTGGTTTTATGAACAGTGATAGGGCATTTAGCATCGAGGTCTTGCCTGTTGCCGTGCCTCCTGAGATGAGTATGGACTGCTTGTTCTCTATCGCGAGCCACAGGTATGCGAGTTGCATGCTGTCCATTGTTCCGTAGCGGACCATGTGTGTCGGTGTGAGCGGATCCTGGGTGAACTTCCTTATGGTGAAGTTCGACCCCTTCCTTGCTATGTCCGTTCCCAGGGTCGCCTGGACTCTGGAACCATCCGGAAGGGATGCATCAAGCAGGGGCTCCGCGATTGTTATTGTCTTATGACATTTCTGTGCAAGCTTTATTGTGAACGTGTCAAGCTCTTCCTTGGTCCTGAAGACGACATTAGCCTTGAGGGAGCCTATCTGGGGATCCCTGTGATATATATAAACGGGTATCCCGACACCGTCGCATGATATGTCCTCTATGTTCGGGTCAAGCATGAGGGCCTCTATCCTTCCCAGGCCTATGATTTCCTTCTTTATGTAGTAGCTGAGCGTCCTCCTCTTTTCCTCCGTGAGGCCAAGGGGGTTCAGGATTTTCATTATCTCATCCCCTAGCATGGCTTCGGCCTTGGTTGGTCCGAGTTTTGAGAAATCAACATCGAGCTTCTCCTCGAGCTCTCTCCTTGTCATGTCTATGATTTCCATGTCATTCTCTGTCATCGATGGCTCGACAAGGTAATAAACGAGCTCCGAGAGCTTGGGGTTCCATTTTATGTGGGTGTAAGCATATACGACCTCGCCCTTTTTTGGGAATCTTGGTATGAGACTGTAATATATGTTGACTTCCTGGAGGTTCTTTTTCTTCTCCTCTTCGGCCTCTATCTTGAGCGGAATCTTGCTGATGCCAGCCATCTCGGATGCCGGCATAATAAGACCTATTTCAGGCTCAGTACCTATCTTGAATGCCCCGTCCTTTGTCTTGGTTTTCTGGGCATCTTCCTCGGCCTGTTTCTTCATCTTCTCCCAATCCTGGACCATCTGATCCGTAATGTCATATGGGGGGAGCGGGTATTGTCCCGGCCTCATGGGAGCTCCCTGATAGGGTCCTGGCTGGCCATAGAAATCACCGTATCTCAGTTTCGTCTTGTAGCCGGTTCTCATCTTCCTGACAACTCTGCGGAGGCTTGGGTTTTTTCCACTTTCTTTTGGAACTACCTTTGGAACTTTTAATTTCATATCACTCCCCAGAAGAACTTATGATATAATAATTTCATTTCCTTTCTTATATATTATGAACCTTCTTTCAGTGCTCCTTATGTAACCCGATAATATGTATTTATTGTTGATGCTGTATAGAGGAGATTCCTTTGTTACCTCACTGTAAAGGCTCGTCACATGGATGCCACTGTTATCCAGTGTTATGTTGTATTCCTCGCCGCCTATCCTTTTCGGTATCTCGAGTATTATACTGGAATCCGTGTCCTCATGCTGCACAAGCCTTATTATATGCGAGCTTATCCATCCCTTCATCTGGGCCAGCTGGTCATGCAGGCTAAGGGATACGAAATAGTTCTGGTATATATTGAAGACAGCGAAGCATATGACGAATATCGTCACCCCGATACTGAACAGTATCACCTGTTCGAATATCAGAGACTGCCCCTTTTTTCTCATATGTTAATAATTTGTCCGAGCAAAGTTAAATCAGTTCAACATTGACCGTTGTCTTTATGAGGTCACCGCCGTTCGATGCTCCGCCCACCACTTCCTCGATCCCGCCGAAGGAGACGGATACGCTCCTCGTTCCCGCGGGTGGACCTGACTGGTGCAGATTGATTATGAAACCCTTTCTTGGGTACGTGTTCTTGACAAGCTCCCTGTACCTGAGCTTCATCAGCATCTCATAGACATCATCAATCGGTTCGACCTCAAGGGTTATTATCCTTGGCTGGGCCTCCCCGTATATTGCGCTGTCTTGCATATTGACCGTCTTTATGGGGATGGCATAAGTGCTGTTCATCATCTGCTGTGGTGTGAAGTGCGTGTAATTCAGTGCGTTCTCTGTGGTGTGCATCCTTATCTGACCAAATGGCAGGTCAAGGCTCTTCGAGCCTGATCCGCTGTTCGCGATGTCCTTGATAGCGTTATCAAGCTCCAGAATAAAACTTTCCATGGTGCTGAACTCAGCAGCAGTGGATCTCTTTTCGATAAGGGGTTTACCCCAAAGGTAGGCAGCGCCTACAAGCGCTATCACTATCCCTGTTATTATTACAATTGTCATTGCCTCGGTCTGGGCTTTCTTTCCGAACATAAGAACATTACTTATGGGCAATGGACGCTAAATGTCAGCACACTAGCTCCTGTCCCGAGCGTTACTGTGTGAGATCCGGTACTACAGGCTGCGGGTGGTGTTCCGCCACAGTCATACTGATTAATAAGTTTTCCTGAATCCTGTTCCGCTAGGTTTAGAGCATTGTTTATGCTCGCATCTGATGAGGCTACTAAATCGTTTCCGTCAATATCTATTGTCGGGAAATCCGAAGCTGTCAGTGTTGACTGGTAACCCGTATTTACCACTAAAACATTTATCTTGCCCTGTCCTGTTGTTCCTGTGCAGTAGACTCCATCACCTGTTGGCACTGTGAAGCTGTTGGATATTTGGCTAAACAGGAATCCCTGAAGGTATGCCCAGGCTGCCCCAGCCAGTGCTATTGTAATCAAAAGCAAAATGATTATTGCTATGATAGGGGTAATACCTTTTTTCATATCTAATACCTCCTTTGTTCATTAGGCGTGCTTGCCCGTTTCAATCTCCTGTCAATTATTCCGAGACTCGTCAGGGCTGCCTGATTTACTTCGATGTTCTGTTTGTTCTGCTGTATCAGCTCATCCATTTTTCCTACAAGCGGCTTCATTACATCGCTGGAAATGTCCGCCATAGTCTCCTCTGTTGATGTCGCCTTGAGAAGGTCCATGAACTCTTTCATTCCGGAAAGGAGCTCATCGATTTTTCCCGGTAATCTGGATATCTCGTTTCTCAGTTGAGCGTCTGCCTTCACTACATCATCAATAACCCGCTGGTTGGACTTGATCAACTCTATTATCTCCTCGATCAGCTTCCTGACCTCGGAAGAAGAACTAGTTGATTCAACTCGATTTATCCGCTGCTCTAGTTTCCTGATAGGCGATGTTGGAATAATCTCGTACTCTTCTGTGTCCATATCCATAATAATACTATTAGCAGTGAGTTTATATAAATATTTTAGAGGAAAATGAAAGAAAAAATGTAAAGGGGAATGACAAAGGTTTAGTACATTCCGCCCATACCAGGAGGCATACCACCAGGCATTGGTGGAGCACCTCCCTTCTCGCTTCCGCTTGCAGAAATCATGTCATCTATCCTCAGTATCATTTCTGCTGCCTCGGCCGCGGACTGCACTGCCTGCAGCTTGATCTTGAGCGGCTCAATAACACCTGCAGCAAGCATATCCTCGATCCTTCCTGAGAAGACATCGAGGCCTGATGTTACCTTTTTCTCGTCATGTTGTGACCTCAGGTTCGCGAGCTTGTCAATCGGATCGAGTCCCGCATTCTCTGCAAGGCTCCTTGGTATGATTTCCATTGCATCAGCAAACGCGTCGACAGCCAGCTGTTCTCGTCCCTTGAAGCTCTCCGCGTACTTCCTCAATTCTCGTGCAACCTCAGCTTCAGGCGAACCTCCGCCTGCAACGAACTTGCCCAGCTCAAGAGCGGCTGCTATGCCCTTGATTGCATCCTCCATGGCCCTCTCGACCTCGTCTATCACGTGTTCTGTCCCTCCACGGATAAGGATTGTTACTGCCTTCGGCTGCTTGCAATCCTCTACGAAAACCATCTCGTCGCCTGCGACCTTTCTTTCCTGGACCATTCCAGCGTGTCCGAGGTCCCCAGCTGAGAGATCTTTGATGTTTGTGACTATCTTTGCTCCCGTAGCTCTCGCGAGGGCTTCCATGTCGCTCTTCTTGACACGCCTTGCGGCAAGTATGCCAGACTTTGCGAGATAGTGTTGGGCTGTGTCATCGATACCCTTCTGGCAGAAGACTGCGGTGGTTCCTGACTTGACAACCTTCTCAACCATTTCCTTGAGCATCCTTTCCTCCGAGTCAAGGAAAGCCTGCATCTTTTCAGGAGAATCGATGCTTATCTTTGCATCAGACTCAAGAGATTTTATCTCCAGAGCGCCCTCAAGCAATGCAACCTTTGCCTTGGTAACCTTCTTTGGCATTGCAGAGTGCACGACCTCCTTGTCAATCAGTATTCCCTCGATAAGAGAGGTGTCATTGATAGATGAGCCCTCCTTCTTCTCGAGCTTAACGTTGTCCACGTCAACAGAGTATTTGCCGTCATTATCCTCAGCAACCTTTTTTATTGCCTTTACAGCGATATCTGCCAGCTCTGACGAAGCCTTATCTGCGGACTTCCCTGTCATTGCTGTCTCTGCAAGCTGCTTCAGAACCTTGTCATCATTAATAGTTACCCCGTTTGCAATGGAGTTAAGAGTCTCGAGTGACCTTTTCTTAGCCATCCTGAAACCCTTTGTTATCACAGTTGGATGGATGTCCTGTTCTAGCAGATCCTCCGCTTTCTTCAGGAGCTCGCCGGCAATGACCACTGCTGTGGTCGTTCCGTCACCGACCTCCCTGTCCTGTGTCTTTGCAACCTCAACCATCATCTTCGCTGCAGGATGTTCTATGTTCATTTCCTCAAGTATCGTGGCACCGTCGTTCGTGATAACGACGTCGCCCATAGAATCAACAAGCATCTTGTCCATACCCTTAGGACCTAGAGTGCTCCTTACAGCGTCAGATACAGCTTTCGCTGCAGAAATATTGGTTTTCTGAGCCTCCTTCCCCTTGCTCCTTAGAGCGCCCTCGGGAA
>Ga0255055_10000672_pt1 | contig 25902 bp, 25 predicted proteins | sample JV7_2_27_MG_FD_188633 | JGI IMG/M metagenome (GOLD analysis project Ga0255055, IMG submission 188633) | Seawater microbial communities from Jervis Inlet, British Columbia, Canada - JV7_2_27 | ecosystem: Environmental > Aquatic > Marine > Inlet | place: Canada: British Columbia | collected...
TCCCCTGGGGGTTTAAATTCTTTTTAGGGTTCGCCACCGAATCCATCCGGCCCCTGCCTTCCATGAAAGAGTACCTGAGCTTTTCGGCCAAACTGTTATTGGCTTTTGGACTGGTATTTGAACTTCCGATGGTTTTGACGGTTTTGGCACGCATGGGCATTGTGTCGGTGGATTTTCTAAAGCGCAACCGCAAATATGCCCTGCTTTTGTTTTTTGCGGGCGCCGCCATTCTAACCCCGCCGGATGTGGTCACCCAGATCATGATGGCCCTTCCGCTGATGGTGATGTATGAGCTCAGTATCATCGGCGCCCGGATTTTTGGCAAAAAAAAGCCCGCGCCTGAGGAAGATGAAGCTGAGCAGCGTCCAGCTTAGATTCCATACAGCCAATCCATTAGACCCACCGAAAACCGATCCTGAAACAAAGTCGTTTAAAAATTTGTCGCCTTTTTTGGCATTCGGCACGTCTTTATTTGGAGAAATTATACCCTATCAATTGGGGTTGGTTCATAAAGTGCAATATTCGAAAATTTACAGACAAATTTTATCTAAAAAAATGTGCCCAAGGTATATTTGGTTTATTTTTATTGAATATTATCATCCCCTTACACGCTCTTTTATCAGGCTATTTGAGATTGACATAACAAATTTCGCCTGATAAGGAGTGAGGCGATCTGTGGATGGGATGGATAAAGGAAAACCAATTAGCAAAGGAGGGGGATAGAAAGCTATGAACAAGAAGCTGCTGGTATGGGTGATTGTTGGGTTTGCTGTGCTATTTATTACGACCGGACTCTATGCCGGCACCGAGTATGTTGATGTGGTACGGCTGGAAAACAAGGCCTATGCCAAGCACAAGGATGCTATCGTCATATTTCTACATAGGAAGCATGCCGAAGAATACAGAGAGAAAAACCCCGAGCTTTACAATTCTCCCTGTGGAGAATGTCACCATGAAAAGTTAAATGATAAGGAAAGTAAACCGCTCATTAACCTCAAAGAGGGGGATGAGGTAGAAAATTGCATCGAGTGCCATAAAAAACCTGAATATATCAAAGGTAAAAAGGCGAAAGGGCTTTCTAAACAACAGAGACGCGATTACCATGGCAATGCCATGCATGATAACTGCAAGGCTTGCCATAAGAAATATAATAAGAAAAATAAGCTGAAATCCAAAGACAAAGGTTATGCCCCATATACCTGTAAATCCTGCCATGCTAAAAATAAGAAATAATTAAACCTCATCATAGAGTTTTTTTCTTTTGATAGGTTATTGCATTCCGAACCAGAGCATGCACCCATTGCGGTGTACCCAGGGCATGGATGTGAGTGTAAGTGGCCAGCACGTTTTTGTAACAGATGCCGTCTTTATCTTTGGTGATTCCCACACCCCTTTGCATACGGAAAATCAAATCTTTGTCGTCACCGGTCCATTTCAACACCCGTGAATAGTGAAACTCGTGCCCCCGGATCTCGCTGCCGATTTCATAAAAGGGATTCTCATTTTCTACCGTAACAATGGTGTAGCCGTGCCCCTGGGGCCGGGGATAAAAATCAAAGGATACTGGCAATACGCCGACCATGGGATAGGATTTTCCTTCCAGTACCAGTTCTTCACCCAGATACATTAAACCGCCGCACTCTGCGTAGATCGGCAGGTTGTCTTCTGCCAGCGCCTTCAGCTCTTTTCTAAAGCTTTCATTCTCCGCCAGTTCTTTAGCATGGGTTTCCGGAAATCCACCTCCGATATATAAGGCATCCAGCTCCGGTAATGATCGGCTTGTCAGCGGACTGACAAAAACAGTCTCTGCACCGGCTGCTTTGAGGGCATCGATGTTTTCCGGGTAGTAAAACTGAAATGCCGAATCTTTAATGATGCCGATTATAGGCTTGTCGGCTTCAGCGCTGGTTATCTGACTTCTGTCTTCAGTTTTCTGTTTTCTGATCTCTGTTTTCTGTCCTCTGTCCTCTGCATCGAGCGGCGGCAGATCCTGGATGAGTTCATAAATCGCGTCTAAATCAATGTGTTCGGTTGCGATCTGTGCAGCAATAGCAATCGATTCGGCGGCCCAGTCATGTTCGGCGGTGGGGACTAATCCCATATGGCGTTCCGGAAAAATCTGAGTTTTCAGTTTCGGAATAGCGCCGAGTACCGGGATCCCGCAGTAGTGTTCGATGTTGTCGCGCAGTATGCGTTCGTGGCGGGAACCCGCCACCCGATTGAGAACGACTCCTTTGATCATGACGTCCGGATCAAACTGAATTAAACCGGAAATAACGGCCGCCATGGTACGGGTAATCTTGGTGCAGTCCACACACAGCAAAACCGGGGTTTTCAACAATTTGGCCAGTTCAGCCGTACTGGTGCTGCCGGCCAGGTCGATGCCGTCATAAAGCCCGCGGTTGCCCTCGATGACGGCAATATCATCTTTGCGGGTGTGCGCTAGAAAGGACTGTAAAATGTGGGGTGTCTCTAGAAGGAAGGTGTCCAGATTATAACAGGTCCGGTCGGCCGCCAGGGCCAACCAGCCCGTGTCAATATAATCCGGACCTTTTTTAAACGGTGCGATGGACTTATTACACTTTTTCCACGCCGCAATCAGTCCGATGGAAAATATGGTCTTGCCCGAACCGCCGCGCAGGGCGGCAACCATAATTCGGGGAAAATCAATTATTTCCGGCTGTTTTGAAATAGCGTTCAAAAATCAGGAAAAAAAATAAACCCGGCCTTTGGCAAAATAAAACCGCCTAGTCTTCTTCTTCGGCGGCGGCCTGTTTACCGGTACCTTTAAGTCCGTATAATGACGTGCTGCCGCTGGACCAGTATTCCAGAACCTCTTCCTGTATCATGCGATTGATGACCTTCTTGGCCTCGCGGGGTTTGGCCTCTAAAATCTTGGCCAGATCATTAAAATAAAATTTGGACTTGGTTTTTAATTTCTTTTGCAGTGTTTCTGTTATTTTCGTTTTTGATTCCTCGTAATCCAGAGCCATAATTTTCCTCTTTTAAGCAAAATGCAGGGGACACCCATAGGATATGCCCCCTGCAGGTTTGATTTAGCGCTTAAAACTTAAATTGCGTGGTCTGGCGCCATGTAAAGTAGGCCGGATCACGGAAATCATCAATCAGATGGTGGGTAAATTCCAGTTCACATTTCTCAAAGAACCGCTCCCATCCGATTCTCTCCGCCCATTCACCCAGACGCTCGTATTTATTAGCACCTTTTGAATAGGCCTCGACGATTTGCTTAATGGTTTCCGTTGTTTTGGGCCAGCGCGGCGCTTCGTTGGGAATAAAGGCGACCACTACCTTGGAAAACTTGGGCGCGCTGATGCGGTTGGACACTTTGCCACCGGCCATGATAACGATACCGTCGCCTTCCGTGTCGGCCAGCGGCATGGACGGGCACATGGTGTAACAGTTGCCGCAGAACATGCAGCGCTCTTCCTTGACGGCCACACTGTTGACCTTTTGTCCTTCGATCTCAACCTTGGCCGGTTTAATCGCTGCCGTCGGGCAGGCGGCGATAGCCAGCGGAATCTCGCACATCTTGTCCAGATATTCATGGTCCAGCAGCGGCGGTTTGCGGTGATATCCCAAAATGGCGATGTCCGAGCAGTGAACCGCTCCGCACATGTTCAGACAGCAGGCCAGAGACACCCGCAGATGCGCCGGCAGTCTGTGATCCTTGAAATCATCAAAGAGCACATCCATGGTGGCCTTCACCGGGCCGGATGCATCCGTAGCCGGTGTATGGCAGTGGATCCAGCCCTGGGTATGCACGATATTGGTAATACCGGCACCGGTGCCGCCCACGGGAAATTTAAAACTCCCCCCGTCAAACTTGCGACTTTCAAGATCCTGCACCAGTGGTTTTACTTTGTCCTCACTGTCCACCATAAATTCAATGTTGTTGCGGGTGGTGAACCGGAGGTAGCCGTCACAATGCTTTTCGGCAATATCGCAGATTTCACGGATATGAGTGGTACTCATAAGCCGGACACCGCCAACCCTTACCGTAAAAACTTTGTCACCGGATTTTGCCACATGGTAATAAACACCGGGCTGGATATATTGGTGGTACAGCCAGGTACCTTTATTTTTTGCAATTACCGGCGGATAAAATTCGTCAAATTTCCTCGGACCGATGTCAGACATTCTGTTTTCCATCGGTTTGTCAGGATTGTAGCCTGATGATACAAATGCCATGGTTTTTCCCCCTATCTCTGATGATGTTTTCTGAATTCGTTGATGTCACGTGTCCAACCGCCCTCAACTTCATCTTCCTTCCAGAAAATGTAGGGGTTGGATCTGGGCTCGGAAACCATCCGCGGATCGGGCTTTAGTCCGGTAGCCTCGAGTAATTTTTGGAAGCCCTGGCGCTTCATGAGCTCACCAAGCCGCTCCCGATTTTTGCCTTCTTCCATCCACCAATCCCAGATGCCCTCAATGACTTCCTTGATCTCGTCATAGGGTTCCTCGGCTTTGACAAAGGGAACCAGCATGGAGCTCATCTGGGCACCATCGAGAATCGGAGCCTTGGCACCGACCAGAATGGAAAGGCCTCTGTCCTCCCCAATTCGCAGCGCTCTGGGCATCACATTGATGCAGTGCATACAGCGGTTACATTCTTTATTATCGATCATCAATTTGTTGCCTTCCATCCACATGCAGTTGGTGGGGCACAGACCGATGACCTCTTTTTCAATATCAAAGGGGCCCCAGTCACGACCGGAGTGGGCACCGCCATTGGGCGGCAGCTCGCCGCCGATATAGGCCTGGACCGCTTCCTGGTCGATGGGGATATCATCGCGCCAGGTGCCGATAAACGACATGTCGGCCCGGGCGATGGAGGCCACGCATCCGTTGGGACACCCGTCGAATTTTAATTTAAATTTATAGGGAAATGCCGGCCGGTGCAGCTCGTCCTGGTACTCCTGGGTCAGATGATAGCAAAGGGCGTGGGTATCATAGCAGGCATATTCACAACGCGCCGCGCCAATACAATCAGACGGGGTTCTCAGATTGGAACCCGAGCCGCCCAGATCCTGGTTGAGTTTGTGGGTCATCTCAAAAAAGATCTCTTCCAGCTGGGGAGTGGTGGTTCCCAGAAAAATGATGTCGCCGGTAGAGCCGTGCATATTGGTAATACCGCTGCCGCGGAAATCCCACAGATCACAGAGTTGTCTTAAATATTCGGCGGTATAAAATTTACCACTGGGCTGGTTTACGCGCATGGTGTGAAAGTGCGCCACGCCCGGAAACTCTTTGGGCTGGTCGCAGTAACGTCCGATCACACCGCCGCCATAACCGAATACACCGACGATGCCGCCGTGCTTCCAATGGCCCCTGCCGTGTTTGTACGAAAGTTCCAGTATCCCCATAAGGTCTTCCACCACATCTTCCGGAATCTGAAACTCCACCTTGGCTTCGTTTTTTGCCCTCACTTCGGCCTGCTGCTTGAGATCCGACACAAAGCTCGGCCACGGCCCGCTTTCAAGCTGGTCCAACAAAGGGGTTTTAAATTTTGCCATTATTTACCTCCATTTAAGTTAATAATTTCGCTTCAACTATAAAAATCATTTTCCCCTCCTGAAATTTGCTGAAATTCACCTCCTCTCAACCTGTTTTTTTCTGATTTTATTTAAAATATTTTCGTTTATTTTTTTTAATTTAGATAAAGGAGTTTGTATAAAATTAATCTTCAAGCTTGTCAATAAAAAATAATCGTTACAAAGGGTTAACAACACCAAATTCGTCATAAAAAGAAGGCTGTACTTTATCTTGGGCCCGCTGGAAAAAATAGCTCATTATGTTGTGGAAATCGACAACATTTGTTGGATGGAACCGTGCAGGGTCTCAACATGCTGGTGTATATTTTTTTTAACGACTGTCCGCCCCGGCATTTGGGGGTTGAACCGCTTTACAATCGACTCGCATAGATCGAGCAGGTCCGCCTGGGTGCAGGATACAAGATAGGCCATAAAACAGACCAGCGGGGAATCCGGCAACGATGGCACATCCGGCTTCATTGACAGGGCTTCCAGAAAACCGATTAAGGCGGCTTCAACGGCCAGCGGGTCCGACCACATCATTTCCCCGATCCCGTCAAGGCGATCCAGGCGCATGTGAATCGACAGGTTTAAAAAGAAAACCAGCAAGGCCTGCAATATGAGTTCCGAATTGATTTGACTGCTTGGTGGTTGCTTGTGGTTTCCAAAGATGTTCGCGTATTGCCGCACGCTGACCAGCCTCAATTCGAGCTTTTCCTCTGCGGTCTTCACAATAAAATCACCGGCCGCATGATGCCAGGAAAATATCTGCTCAAAAGACTCCAGATTATAATAATCGGTCAGTATTTTAGAAGCACGGGCATAAAGTGTTTTAGTCTGCTCGGCCGTCAGAAAAAACCTGCCCCGGCTGTCATCCCAGACCATGATTTTGGGCTTTTTATCTGCCGGATCGATCGAAATGTGGAATTCATGGTACCCATCAAACCATTGGCCTAAAAACATCGCAAAATTCAGTCCATTTGATCCTGTAATGCGGCCGAATCCGTAAACCTGGGGCAAATGGTGAAGCGGCAGCTTGGTATTCAACCGCTTTAAATGCTGGTATTCCTTTTCGATGAAACGCCGGCCGGTTTCGGAAATGGCCACATTGAGTACAAAGGAAAGTTGTTTCTGATAAACGATGGTTTCAATTCGGGACGGATGATAAAATGCACCGTGCTTTTCAAGACAGATACGAATTTCCTCGATGTCCGGTACAGTCACATCCCGATTAAGTTGTCGCGAAACCGCCTGTGTAATAGTTGCAAAGGAATTGTCTTCAAGAAAACGCTGGGCCGCCCGAAAATAAGCTGCTTGACTCACGGACTCCCCATCATGTTTCATCAGGGCATCGAGCCGCAAGGGTATGGGCGCATGCCATATCGGGCTGTCTTTGGTGACGGGTTCTTTGGAATGGGCTGTAAAGTAGGTAAAAAGGGGCATCAAAAAAAGGCGTCTAGTTGAATTGGTTTTATTGGTTCGATTTGTTTTATTGGTTTGCTAAAGCGGAAAAAGAAATAGCCGGACATTAAGCGAACGCTTCAAATACAACCATTTTTGAAGATTTTTAATATGTTCGAACGAATTAAACCAATGTAACCAATTAAACTAATCAAACCATTTATTGTTTTTTAAGTTGTTCAATTTCTTTTAAAATCTTGGACGGCACTTCGTACCCTAACTCCACCGCCCTGTCACAGTGTTCGATGGCCGGTATATGTTCCCCTTTTTCAAGATAGGCGATGGCCAGATTATTATGAGCCGGTCCAAAATCAGAGTGAAGTTTCAAGGCTTTCAAGTTGGCCTCGATGCTTTCATCAATCCTGCCTTTGATTAAATAGGCATTGGCCAGATTGGCAAAGGCCTGAACATACCTGAAATTAAAGGTGGTCGCTTTTTCAAGCGCCTTAATCGCCTCGTCGATGTTTCCTTTTTGAAGTTCGATAAAGCCGATGTTTCCCCAGCCTTCGGAAAATCCGGGTCTGGCTTTGACTGCCGCTCGATTGTGCGCCAGACAGCCGTCAAAATCGCCGCGCTGCAATGATACCCCGCCAAGGGCAACAAAAGCTTCGGCTAGTCCCGGGCTGCATTCAATGGCTTCATAGAGATGTTTCTCAGCTTCATCATATTGTTTTTGCCCCATTAAAGCGACGGCCAGATTGTAATGGGAATTGCCGCATTCCGGATTTTGAGCGATGGCCTGGCGATGCTGGGCAATAAATTCATCTGCGTTTTTGGCTTTTGTCATGGGTTTCATACCTCATTATACGAAAATTTGCTTAGGTCGGCCCTAAAAACCAGCAATGATTTTATACACAGACCTTAACAGATTCACAGCCTTTACAGTATTTCGCCCTATATTTCAAGTAAAGCGTTTCAATTATCCATCTTTTTTCTTGACATCATTTGGCCTTTTAATTACCGTTTTTACATCCTAAAGGCTTTGATTTGAATTGTTGTTCTTTTGTAAGATCTTATTTGTGCAATATCCTATGTAATACGGATGAAGAAAAAATCCGAAGCACGAAATCCGAATTTCGAAACAAATTCTAAATCCTAAATTCGAATGCTCAAAAGTTTGGAATTTTGGTGATTTGGTTATTCTGATTTGTTTCGGATTTCGATATTCGAATTTCGAATTTATTGGTCTTCAAATGGTACAAACAAAATGTGTTTGTAATAAAGGGGGTAATCATGAAAGCAGGATGCTATACCGCAATCGTAACACCTTTTATAAACAATGCTGTTGACGACGCCGGTCTGGAAAAACTGGTGGATTTCCAGATTCAAAACGGCATCAGCGGGATTCTGGCCGTTGGAACCACCGGAGAAAGCCCGGTTCTGACGTGGGACGAACACAATCAAGTGACCGAAACGATCGCTAAAAAGGCCAAGGGCAAGTGTTTGTGCATTGCCGGCACCGGAAGCAACAATACAGTAGAGTCACTTGCGGCAACTCAACATGCGGCCGAAGCCGGGGCCGATGCCGTGCTACTGGTGGAGCCATACTACAACGGGCCCAGCTCTCTTGAAATACGAAAAGAATACATTGCACCGATTGCTAAGGCTTTCAAAGATCTTGACATCATTCCCTATGTCATTCCGGGCCGCACGGGAACGCAATTGTTTCCTCAGGACCTGGCCCTGTTGTATAAGGAATACCCCAACGTCAGGACGGTAAAAGAGGCCACCGCCAGCATTGAAAACATGCAACGCACCCGCGAGTGCTGCGGACCTGATTTTATGATTTTATCCGGCGATGATGGCATGACTTACGAGATGATGATCGATCCCCGGATCAAAGCCGCCGGTGTTATCTCGGTGGCCTCCAACGTGGCCCCTAAAGCTGTTACCGAAATGGTTCAATTGCTAAATGATGGTCAGCAGTCCGAAGCCGAAACCCTGATGCAAAACCTGAAACCTCTTTTCAATCTGGTAACGGTAAAAACAACGGAAAAAACACCTTATGGCGATGTGTCCTGCCGAGCCAGAAACCCGCTGGCCTATAAAGCCTTGATGTCACTTTTGGGCATGCCGGCGGGGATGTGCCGGCAGCCGCTGGGTAAAATGACGCAAAACGGACTGCAAACCGTCCTGGATGCCTTGCGCAAGGTGCAAACGACGGCACCTGAAATACTGCAGCCGGTGGCGGAATTTTTTAACGTGGATATCGCCGAGCGGCTGGAGAATGAGAAGTACTCAAAAGGATTAGCTTACGAATCCTATTAAAGTGTCCATCCATAAATGGCTATTTTTCCCAATCTCTGTGTCAGAATCAGATTTTAATCCTCGATCCGCCTCAGGCGGACCTCCGGTTAAAATCTGATTCTTCCTTGACCTTGGAATCCGCCGGAGGCGGACTCATTTCTGAATGCACACTTAATTAAAATAAAAAGCCGGTTTCAGTTGAAACCGGCTTTTGAATACAAGCAAATTGTGAGTAGGGTCGGCCTCTGTGCCGACCGAAAACGGCGGCCACAGAGGGCCGCCCTACTTTTCTACTCAGGAAATATTATTTTATCATCGCTTCTCTGTGTGCTCTGTGAACTCTGTGGTGACCAGAAAACCAGATGCTTATTTTTCAGCGTCCGCCTTCATTTTGAAATCGCCTTCTTTGAACAGCAGCCATTTGAGCCACTTCAAGCCAAATTTCAACAGCTCGATTTCGTCATCTTTAATTTTGTTAAGGATTGTTTTGTCTACATCATAGCGATCCATAAAAGAACTCCCAAATATAAACTCACGGAACTTATCCAGGTTGTAGCTGACCAGAAAAAACATTTTTTTGGTCTGTTCGGTGAGCTGCATATTGGGTGGGAATGACCGTTTTCTCACCAGCAAGTCGGTCCACTCCGCATTGATTTCATCGTGAATATCAACCCCCTGATCTTTGCGCCACTCCTTCACCGTCCATAGCTTTTCTTCTTTAAATCCCAGGCAGTGCGGTTCATTAACAAAAAAATAGAAATCATCGCCATCGGCATCTTCTTTGTGGCTCAACGAAGCAACACCCAGCGGATAGTAGCGGCAGGTGGTCGGACGATCGTCGTAGACAAGGCAGCCGTTTTCTTTGACGAAGGGACACAATTTGCTGTCCGTATCTTTATCTTCCTTCCCCAGAAATTTAAGGGTAATAACCGGCAGCCCTGTTTTTTCCAGTAATTGCGGCTCGGTGTAAATGGCTAAAAATTCCTCGGAAGGCAGGTTCAGCCTTTTTTTAAGCCGAATAATATCATATGGCGTCAGAATGATATTGATATCCCGGCAGCATTGGGTAAAACATTCAATCCCGGGATGGCACTTAAATTTAAACTGGCTTTCACGGCCGAGCCGAACCGGTTCGACTTTGGCCACGTGATCGCTGTCACTCATTGAAAATTCCTTTCATAAAGACCATTGCTGCAACTAATACAAATCTTCAGTTGCAGGTGTGAGCTTATATATGAGGTGCCACTACATGTCAATCACCTGGTTCAAAGGTTCTGGGTTCAGGGTTCTGGGTTTCTGGTAACCGCAGCCTGCGATGAGCTCAGTCGAGTCGAGGGCGGCCCTACACCCGGGCTGTCATCTGGCCTCTGATATCTGTCTTCTGTTAATCAAGCTCTGAACCCCTGAACGCTGAACCTTTGAACCTCTTTCGGTGATGAAGATAACTTAATTCTTGATTTATAACGCTAATATACTATATCCATAAAAAAAAGCGATTTAAAGCATCTTTTGCATAAGATAAATTACTAATCCGATAGGAGGAGCCATGGAATTGATCGTGACAGAAGCAGAAAAATTAAAAGATAAACCAGACGAATCCAAGCTCGGTTTCGGGACTATATTCACAGATCATATGTTTAACATGGATTACGAGTCGGATAGAGGCTGGCATTCTGCTCGCATCGAACCCTATGCACCCTTCGCCCTGGATCCATCCACCATGTTTTTGCATTATGCCCAGGGCGCTTTCGAAGGACTCAAGGCCTACCGAACCGACACCGGAAATATCCAGCTTTTCAGGCCCCGGGAAAACTTTAAACGCTTGAATCGTTCCTGCCGCCGTCTGTGCATGCCTGAAATCGACGAGGATTTTGTCCTGGATGTGCTCAAAAAGCTTGTGGCGATTGAAAAAGACTGGGTCCCCGGCCAACCGGAAACCTCTCTTTACATAAGGCCCACCATTATTGCGATGGATCCGTATTTGGGAGTCCGGGCTTCGTATACCTATCGTTTTTTCATTATCCTTTCACCGGTTGGCGCCTATTATCCGGAAGGCTTCAATCCGGTAAAAATTCAGGTAACAAGTGATTATGTCCGCGCTGTCCGCGGCGGGGTGGGAGAAGCCAAGACCCCCGGGAATTACGCTGCCAGCATACTTGCCGGTGAAAAAGCTCACAAAGAAGGTTATTCTCAGGTGTTGTGGTTGGATGGCGTTGAACAAAAATATCTTGAAGAAGTTGGCTCCATGAACATCTTTTTTGTGATCGATGATGAAATCGTCACGCCCGAGCTAAACGGAAGCATTCTGCCGGGGATCACCAGGAATTCGGTGATCAAACTGGCCAAACATTGGAATGACAACGTATCGGAGAGAAAAATCAGCATTGATGAGTTAATGCAGGCCCATGCTTCCGGAAGACTACAGGAGGTTTTCGGTTCGGGAACTGCAGCGGTTATCTCTCCGGTCGGTGAGATTAAATACGGTGACAAGGTGATTACCATTGCCGGCGGCGAAGTCGGCCCGGTGGCTCAGAAATACTACGACGCAATCACCGGCATCCAATATGGTAAGTCCGAAGACCCGCTGGGATGGATTGTTCAAGTCGTTTAAATTTAGGTGTCAGGTTTCAGTGTTCAGGTGTCAGCCCAGCCGCTGGCCGCCGAAGCGGCCAGTTTGATCGAAAAGGAAACTTTGTAGTTTCATACGAGCTCCATGGTATAGGGTATAAGGTTGAGGGCGCAGGGCGGATGCATGCGATCTAATCTGATTCTTTTCGTACTCGTCCTCGTGCTCGTCCTCGTGAATCAGAAGTTTATAGGAGACGAGGGACGAGGACGACGACGAAGGCGGTAGCTGCCGCGCCGGAGCTTAAAGAGCTTAAGCGGCTCACCTGACTTCTGTTTTCTGTCATCTGTCATCTGTTTACTGAAACCTGACACCCGCCTGCGCGGCCGTAGCCGCTACGACGCGGCGAAGGCCCGACACCTTATATTTTGGAGATATTAATGAGTCGCCAGGAGACTAAAGACCATCTATCTGCTTTTGTTGAAAAGATGCAAAACGAAGGACTGCAGCCTCTGGTAATAGATACATTTGCGTATTACTACAATCAGGTGCTGAACGGTGAAACCGGCCTGGTGTATGATCGGCAGATTCAACCGGTTGCGCCCAATGAAATAGAGGATTTCGATAATTTAACAAAATATGCCGCGGCGGGTCAACGCGCTTTGGATCATTCCGTAAGAATCGTTTTAAACGGTGGTCTGGGGACAACCATGGGGTTGACAGGGCCCAAGTCATTAATTGAAGCCAAAAACGAAAAATCATTTCTTGAAATTATTTTAAACCAGGCTGAAAACAGCGGGGTTCAGCTGGCTTTAATGAACAGCTTTAACACCCATGACGCCACCCTGGCGGCTTTAACCAAACTCAAACCTTTTCAAACTCCGCGTCACTTTATCCAGCACAAGTTCCCCAAAATCCAGCAGCAGGATTTGTCACCGGCCAGCTGGCCGGAAAACCCCGCGCTGGAGTGGAATCCGCCGGGTCACGGTGACGTGTTTACCGCTCTCAATACGTCCGGGATGTTGAAACATCTGTTGAAAAACGGCATTCAGTATGCATTTATCCACAACCTGGACAATTTAGGGGCTCGCATGGAGACATCGCTGCTGGGTTATTTTAGCGAACATCAATTTCCGTTTATGATGGAGGTGGCCGAAAAAACCCCGGCCGACATCAAGGGTGGGCATCTTGCCAGGCAAAAAAACGGCCGACTGATTCTACGTGAAGCCGCCCAATGCCCGCAGGATGAAATAGCGGCCTTTCAAGATATTACCCGCTACGGCTTTTTCAATACCAATAACATCTGGATCAATTTAAACGCTTTAAACACCTTGTTTAAAAAAGATCACACGATCCACCTGACAATGATCCTCAACCCCAAAACGGTGGATCCGCGCAATGAAAACAGCCCATCGGTGATTCAAATTGAAACCGCCATGGGAGCGGCCATTTCGCTTTTTGATGGTACGACGGCGGTCAGCGTGCCACGATCCAGATTTTTCCCGGTCAAATCCTGCAATGACCTTCTATCCCTGCGCTCGGACTGTTATGTTTTGGGAGAAAAAGATAATCTAAGGATAAACCCGCAACGATCAGCGGCAGGCCGGGCAGATACAATCAAGATCAGGCTGGATCCGAAATTTTATGGAAAAATAGATCTTCTGGAAGAACGCTTTAAGCAGGGACTGCCTTCTTTAGTGGACTGTGAATCCCTTAGCATCGAAGGCGATGTCTTTTTTGAAAATCCGGTCACTATTAAAGGCGTCGTGTCGATTAAAAACCGCCACAAAACCCCGGCAGTCATCAAAAAAGGCACCGTCATCGATAAAAACATTATCTTCTGAGTTTTTTCTAACCTGCTCGAAAGGAATGGCCTCAGAGTTATTTTGCGATAAGGCATAGGGCATGGCGCATAGCGTAAAATAAAGAATGGAAACGCTATGCCCTATGCGCTCTGCCACTTCTTCCGCCTTCTTCTATTCCCTGATTCGAATCAAATATTGAATTGTGACCTTATCTTTAAATCCCGGTGCGATTGTCAGAGAAGCAGGATTAAAGGCCAGATTGGCCGTAATTTCGCCTTTGCCTCTCAAATTATCAAGCACAACTTTTTCTGTATAGATGGTCACTAATTTTGCAAGGATGCGTTTCCCGCCAACAACCTCAACCGTTTCAGGGTCGGATACAGAATCGACCAGGATTAATTGTTCAGGAAGTTTGCCCGCCCAATCGATCTGGACCGGTAACTCTTTTTTTATGGTTTCATCAATTAAGACTTCGATTACATTCGGTGTCGCTTCCCTTAAAATAATTCCGGGCGGCAGGGAAATATTTTCAGTTGTAATGGAATATGAATTGGGGCCGATGACGGATTTGCTCAAATCCAGCCGAACAGCGACCTGATCAGGCGTAATCGATTTCACCAAGGCACCCGATCCGCTCAGGACCAGGCTGACAGAAGTTACCGAGGTATCGATAATTTCGGTGCCCGGATTTCGGTTTGTGTAGTCTATTGGAATATCAAGAGAAACCAGGGTGTCCGGGCCCCTGGAAACGCTAAACCAGATTCCGGTTATAAAAATAAAGGATAGCAGGGCGGCCGCCGTAATTTCCAGGCTTTCCTTTTTTAGCGCGCCTTTCTTAACTGCTGAAATCCCTACATGTTCCTGAGTGTTTTGTTCCAGAGTGCGTTTTTGCTTGATCTCCCGCAAGCGGTTGCCCTTGGCAACGAGTATATCACCTCTTTCTTCAGATACAACAATGACCAGGGCATCTGTTGCTTCCGCCAGGCCCAAAGCGGCCCGATGCCGCGTCCCGTAATGAGATGGTAAATCTTCGCGATCAGATAAAGGCAGGATGGCCCCAACGACTCGAATCTGATCTCCCTGAACAACAGCCGCGCCATCATGCACCGGGTTATCCGGCCAGAATATACTGGTGATCATCTCCCTGGTAATTAACCCTCTCCAGGGAGTGCCGCCCTGGACAACATCGCTTAGATCTTCTTTGCCTGGAAACACAATCAGGGCTCCGCATTTGCGTTGCGCCATCTCAAACACGCTGTCGGCGATAATCTCTATTGGCGTAACGGCGGATTTGTAAGAAAATCCCCACAGGATGGATTTTAGATTTTTGGCCTGAAGTACCCGGCGGATCTCGTTTCGGAACACAACAATGATAATAATCGCGCCAACGGCCACGATGCCTTGAACCACCCAGCTGGTAACGATTAAACCCAGGGAAATGGCCATTCGTTGCAGAAACCACAGAACCGTCATACCAATAAGGACCCGAAAAACATTGGTCCCTCTGAAAAGAACATAGAAGCGAAAGAGAATGTAGCTGTTTAAGCCGACATCAACCACATCCTGCCAGCGAATCGTAGTCAAAAATAAGAAGAATTTTTCCATGACGATCAATCCGTAACACTGAATCTTAACACGCCCAGGACCCTGCCTTTTTCGTCGGTGATTTCCACCCGCCAGGGGCCAATGTCTGTTCTGCGCAGCTGGATACTGCTGAACGTTGACCAGCGCGGTGGATTAAGAATTAACCGGATTTTAGCACTGGGCACATCGCGATGAAACCAGTGATGGTAGATGACCGATTTTTGCGGTACCGGGTCAAACGATGAATAGCAAACCGCCTTTTTCTGGGTGATGGAGAAAACAATTGTCGGGTTGCGGGGGGCACTCGCTAAAATTTCTTCACACATTAGCGCCTGAAATAACTCGAGCTGCGCGGCATTAGCAGCGTTCAAATTTTTCAGGGGATCTATTGGTATAAGAAGCAAAAATTGAATGCTGATAATGGCACAAAAGATAATATATAATCGATATCTCATACTTAATATTCCCAGATCTGTTTCTTTAGGATTTGAGGTTTAATCTGCGTTGAGAGTAGGTTAGCGTATCTGTGTGCGTAAAAGGTGGACAGGTAAATCTATAAATATTTCTTATACTTATATTTAAAATTTTTCAAGGAGAAATATAATTTTTTTCCTCCGATTTTAACCCAAAATATTTAAGACTAAACAAACTCAAAAGTTTCATGCTGAAATTGAGCGTGAATGCTAAATTGGAAGGACCCCTTAGGCATCCAGTTAATTTTTATAACCGCTAAAGTCCCCTGTTTCTTTAGATTTTTTAAAAGATACCGATATTTAAATTGATCTCTTTTTAAAATTTGAAACGCGCACTTCAGGTAAAAGATTCAGAGGACTATATGAGAATACTTATCGTAGATGACGATTCCAAAAACAGAAAGCTATTGGCGAAAATGATGGCTGATTTTGGTGAATGCGAAACAGTTGAAAGTGGTAAAGAGGCCTTTTCAGCGTTTACAAAGGCCTGGGAAAATTGGCGACCGTTTAATATCATATTCCTTGATATTCTGATGCCGGAGATGGATGGCAAGGAAGTTTTACAGAAGATCCGGGAACTCGAAAAAGAAAAAAATATTTCAGAACCTCATCAAGCCAAAATAATAATGGTCTCCGGTATGTCTGAAAAAGATATAGTGTTACAGTGTTTAGAGGAAGGCTGTGACGAGTTTATCGTCAAGCCCATAGAAATCAAGCTGCTTTATGAGAAAATCAATAATCTTGGATTGGCGAAAGCAAACTAAACCACCATCACCTAAATAGGTCTCAACGGAGCAATTCATAAGTACCGCTTCTGCGGGTTCACAGTCGGACTAAGTTTTAGTCACCGACCTCAAACGAATTCTTACAGTTAAGATAGAAATTTTCGTAACCGCTGCATGGCTTCCGCCAGCCGTTCGGCCGGATGGGTCAAAGCAATGCGGAAAAAGCCTTCGCCGTACGTGCCGTACATGGAACCGGGGATCATCCACACCGCAATTTCATCCAGTATCTTAAAGCAGAATTCCTTGGAATCTTTGAAGCCGTCGGGAATATCAGCCCAGACATAAAAGGTGGCCTGGGGAATCCGCAGATCCAGGCCCATGTCGAGCAGACCATTAACAACCACGTCCCGGCGTTTCTGGTACATGCGATTGCGCTGGGCCATAAAGTCGGTGGGGCCGTTGAGCGCATCGGTGGCGGCCACCTGCAGCGGATAAAACATTCCCCGGTCGGAATGCGATTTGATTTTGGCCATGCCCGCAATGATGTCTTTGTTTCCCAGCACCATGCCGGTGCGCCAGCCACAGGCATTATAGGCCTTGGACAATGAATTGAATTCGATTCCGACCTGCTTGGCACCCTCGAACTGTAAAAAGCTGGGGGCCCGGTAATCCTCGAAGCACACTGCCGAATAAGGGTTGTCGGAAATCACAGCCACATCGTACTGATGGGCCCATTGAATCAGCTTTTGGTAAAAGTCCCCGGTTGCCACGGCCGCAGTCGGGTTGTTGGGATAATTGACCCATATCATTTTGGCTTTTTCCGCCACCTGCGGTGGGATGGCATCCAGATCCGGCAGGAACCCATTTTCCTTTTTAAGCGGAACGGTTTCAATTACACCTCCGGCAATCTTTACCCCGGCGACATAGGCAGGATAACACGGATCCGGCACCAGGGCGATATCGCCCTTATCAAGCAGGCAGGTGTGAATGTGAAAAAGACCGTCGGCTGAACCCAGTAATGTCAGCACCTCGGTTTCCGGATCACACTGCACATCAAAGTGTCGCCGGTACCATCCGGCGATGGCCTCCTTAAAAGGCAGCGGTGAATAAAAGCTGGGATAATGGTGATGATCCACATCCATACAGGCATCTGCCAGGGCCCGGCGCTGATCTTCGGGCGGCTGGACGTCGGGATCTCCCAGTCCCAGGTTAATCACATCCTTACCCTCGTCTTTCATGCGGGTCAGAATCACATTCATTGCGGTGCCCAGATAGGCATCGAACTCCTCCAATCTCCTCGCAATCCTCATAACATCCTCCGGTTATACGTCTTCCTGATCGTAGACATTGCAAATACAGCACAGAAAAGTGGCCGGTTCCGTGTCGCTGATGTTTTTCATGCCGTGCGGTTCCAGGCTGGGCACATAAATGACATCGCCAGAACCGCATATTGTCTTTTTTAGCACTTCATCGGTTTGCAGATCGCATTGAAAGCATTCAAACTGGCCGCTTAAAATGTACATGGTCTGGTGGTAAAAATGATTGTGAATCGGGATTTCGCCTCCGGGCTGGGCCGTAAAAAATCGCAGACCGTATTCAGGATAGCCCGTGCCGTCATCACCGTGTTTTGAAAGCCAGCGAATGCTGATGCCCTTCACATCGTATTGTTTTCCCCGATAGGGGAACTTTTTGATCTCAACGTCTTCTTTATCTTTCCAGTTTAAAACTTCCATGATTTCCTCCTACTAAAATAGTTGGCCGGTTTGGCCCGTTAGCCCGTTGAGCCTGTTCAAAAAGTAAAAAGGTCTGATTTTATTTTTACGGGGAAACAGAATAACGGGCTCAACCTAGATAAATAGCTTCTTAAAGGAGCCGCTGTTTTATTTCATCAATAAAATATTGAACATGCCGTTCCATGTGCTTGCGGGTACTTTCCGGATCCTTTCTTTTAAGTGCATGGTAAACACTTCTGAGCTGGTCAATAATCTCCTCATTGGGAACAACATCATTCAACGAGGAGTTCCAGAGTCGAGCACAGCGGTAGTGCAGATTATCCAAAAACTCCTGCAGAATCTGATTTTGGGCCGCCCGATGAATGAAATGATGAAAGCGGCTGTCGATTTCAATCAGCCGGTTATGCCGGCGGCCTTCACCCTTTTGATCGCCCCTGGCCGCTTCTTTGATAAGCGTATCCAGCTCTGCCAGCTGATCGGGCTTGATGCGCATGGCGGCCAGCTCACCGGCCAGCCCCTCGAGTTTTATTTTGACTTCAAACGCACTGCGGATTTCATGAATATCGATCTGAGTAACGTTGGTACCGAAGCGGGGAATAACGGTGACCAATTTCAGATCAACGAGCTTTTGAATCGCTTCCCGCAACGGCGTGCGGCTGACGTTAAACTCCTGGCAAAGCGCCTTCTCAGATAGACGCTTCCCGGGAGGATATTGCCCGTAAACAATTCGGTCCCTGAGGGTTTCAAAAATATAGCTATGGAGCAATTTGTCTCTTGAACTCATTGATATAAATAATATATACTATAAATATGATTATAAATAATATTAATGATTATATTAATAGTATTAACGATATGCTGTCAAGAAAAATGTGTTGGTGTAATAAAATAATTTTGAACCATGATTGTCCATTCTTTTTTTAATTAATTATTTCTAATATTATTAGATACTTATTCCTATTTTTCCCTGATTTTGAGCAGAAAAAATTGCGAATTGAACCGATCTTCGATATAATTAAATCATAAAATTAAAAACGACCAACTCCCGCCTGGAAATCATTTGGTCGTCTGGAAGGAAGCCTAAAACAACTTATTTCGTGTAAGAACGAAATGCTGAAACCAAGTAGCAGGTATTTATTGAAGAAGAAGTTGTCTCAAAAATAGTAGATCACCTTCCCCGCTTGAAAGCGGGACTTCGCATCTGTTCCTTTTAATTTAAGGTGCTCAGCAAGGCGCGATAAAAAATGACCTTGTTGAACTGCAGCTTTGAACCTCTCGCAAAGGCGCCCCGGTCGGATCTTCAGGACCGACAGGGCAGGCAAAGATGCCAAGGCTTTTTTTAGGTTTTATTTATTTTTCTTTGCGACTTAGCGGCTTTGCGTGAGCAATAATAAAATAGATTGAATCCGTTGCTGCATTTTTGAGATAGCTTCTAGGCCCAAGGGGGAATGATATGACGCGGCAGGTACATAACCAGCAGGGGCGCATGATTAAACCCCTGCAGACGGTTTTATTTATCTCAGCGCTGCTGGTTTTTATTTTTACCGTTGTCTACCGCATGGTAAAAAGCGCGAGTTTCAGCCATGCAGTGGCGACCCTGCTTGAGTCCCTTTTGATCGTCGCCTTGTTTATTTTTCTCGGAATACTGCTGACCTACCTGATTTACTTTATATATAAATGGTTCCGCCAGGGGTCCCGTCGCCAGCAGGTTTACAATATGTTTGATTACAGTTCCGATTACGGGGAATCCGCTTGCACGCCCGATTCCCATGAAATTTATCTTGCGCCCGATAATGAAGTTGAGCCCCGCCCGGATTCCTAATAATACAACCCTATATTATAGAAATATGTAAACAAAAATGGTACCATGATTCGTCTACCATATGGGGTTTGTGGAACGCTGGCGTTTTTGTAATGTCGCCGAAGGTCTTAAAACAAAATAAAACTACCGCTGAATGCCATTATTCGGTAAGATAATCGGACTGAGATGCCATGAAAAAAAAATACACGATCGTCATTTTCCTGATTGGAATAGCCGTATTCTTATCGGCCTGCACCAAAAAACGACCGGTTCTCTACCCCAATACAACATATAAGGCCGCCGGGGCAACCGTGGCCCAAAGCGATATTGACGATTGCATCCAGATGGCTGCCGATCATGGCCACGCGACAGATGCTGGCAAGAAGGTGGCCACATCAACTGCAAAAGGTGCCGCGGTGGGCGCTGCGGTGGGGGTTGCAGTCGGAGCAGTTACCGGCCGTCCCGGTCGCGGACTGGCCGCCGGAGCTGCCGGAGGCGGTGCCGGAGGCCTGGCGCGCGGCGCTATGAAGTCGGGAGATCCGGATCAGATCGAGCGCCGCTTTGTGGAGCAATGCCTGCGGGATAAGGGGTATAAGGTTATTGGGTGGAAATAGAAGCGGTTTCTAAAACCTTTAACTAAAAAAGGGTACCAATGAATAAGACAGAATTGGTGAAAAGAGTATCTGAAAAACTGGATGATGTCCCCAAAAAGACTGCCGCAAAAGCCGTTGATGCGGTTTTTGAATCGATTCAAGAAGGATTGGAAGAAGACGGCATTGTCAAAATCGGTCAATGGGGAACCTATACTGTAGATGATATTCAATGATCGGATCGGCGAGCGGGCGTACGGTTAGTGGTCGATGATCATCATGCGGCCTTTGCCTTCTGCGGCCACGGTTCCATCCTCCAGTAAAGCACACAAATTTATATCCAAAATACCTTTGACTTCCCTTTCCAAAGCACCGCTAAATATCAAGCGTAAAAAAGCCTAAACCATTTCTTTATTCAGCCGAAAATAGGTTTGGGATCAACAGGTTATACCGGTTGTCATAAATATGTTCCGTTTGCCAGATTTTCTAACCGGCGACAATATAACGTTTAACAGACTAAAATTATTACAAACATGACAACCGCTATATTATTTTTTTATTGAAAAAAATTTAGACTTTTGCGCAACGATGTACCATTTTTCAATCAAAGGCGATGCACTAAAGACGCCTCAGCCTTGGCCGCACAAACAAGATGAGCAGTTGCGCGAAGCGTTTTTGCAAAGACTCCAGCAGCTGTTGAAACGGCCCGATAATGAAGAAAAATTATTAGAGCGTTTGGACCCAGCAATATTAGACGTTATTAATAACCCAAAAAAGATTTAAAAAACCACTGCTATCGGAACGTTATTCTGACAAACGCTCTAAAGTGCAAATACGGCCCATGAAGCATGAATTACACCGCTTTCCATACTTATGTTCCGAATGACGGAATTGCGGCATAAGTGGTTGTAAAAAAAACGTTCGAATACCGGAACGTTTTTTTGACAACCACTATAAAGGCAATAGCCTGATAGGGTCGCTTTTAAGGCAAAATATAGGTGGGAGTATGTCTGGAAAACAATACAATGTCGAATTTTCAGGGCAGGTTATCCCGGGGTGGGACATCGATGAAGTCAAATCCAACCTGACAAAACTGCTGAAAACAAACGAGGAAAAGATTTACAAGCTATTTTCAGGCGGTCGCTTTGTAATTAAAAAGAATGTCGATCATCAAACCGCCATTAAAATAAATAATATCTTAAAAGATGCCGGCGCCGATTGCATCATTATCCCGAAGCACAACAATGGTCCGGCCACACCGCCTCCGATGCCGCCTCAATCAGGGCCAAAACAACCGGATCGGATGTCGGCGGCTGCTGCGAAACCTGCGCTGGAGCCATCGGATATTCGTCCCAAACGGTTCTGGTATTTCATTGCCGCTTTGCTTTTTTTAATCCCGATGATTGCCGGTGGAAGCACGATCTTCAGCACCCTCATGTCATATTTTTCAGGGGGAACACAGTTAGCAGTACCGGGGGAAACAACCATTGATGCCATAGAATCCGGCACTTACATGATTTTTTATGAAACGTCTGCCTTAACCGAATTTAATATTCGCAACCATCTATTGGGCCGGGATTTTGACATCGCCATTATGGATCTGGCTACCGGAGAGGAACTGGGATTAAAGCCGGCCGAATTTGGCGGAACCGAAACCTATGGCACAACTGTCAGACAGGCCATCGCCGAAGTTGAATTCGATACGGTTGGTTATTATCATGCCGAGGTTGCCGGAGAGCTGCCGCAGAGTGATGGTTTGCTGGTACGGCGAGTGGATTACATCGCTGTGATCAAAGGCGTTGTTTCAGCAATGGTGCTGTTTTTTGTCGGTTTTATCGCCGGTCCGGTAATGGCGCTGGTTGTTCTTGTCAAACGGCAGAACAATAAAAATAAACAGCTAAACAAATCAATGAGTGAAGGCGAGGAGCGCAAATGGGCCCTGTTTGCCCACATCGGAACCTTTTCGTCTATGTTTGTGCCCCTGGGCAACATTATCGCCCCCATTGTCATCTGGCAAATGAAGAAAAATGAATCCCCCTTTGTGGTCGAACAGGCCAAAGAATCATTGAATTTTCAGATCACGTTAATGATTTACGGTTTGATTTCGTTTCTTTTGATTTTCATTATCATCGGGTTTTTCCTCATCTTTGCGCTGGTCATATTCGGCTTGATTATTGTGATTGTGGCCGGTGTCAAAGCCAATGAAGGCGAGCATTATCGTTATCCCATGACCCTGCGACTCATCAAATAAATTGGATCTTTCATCCTTGAGCGTTGAGCAAGCATTGTTTTGTGATGATGTTTCTTGACTTATCCCGTCGGATAAAATAGAAAATCTCCGATAGCGCAGGCGACAGAATTATTCATTCTAAAATTCCTTTTCCCCGAGCGAACGGATACCGATTTTACTAAAATTGTTCTTTTTGCAGCGCACATCTAAAACCCTTCACTTGCCCAGGATCGCTACTAATTTAAAGCAGTCTACTTCCTTCTGAGCTCAGCCGAAATTACCATCTGAACGAATCTACCCTTTTTACCAGAATCCCTGTTTCTATTATTTTAGTTTAAATGCGCCAATACAGGTTTGTGGCTCTAAATGTCTGACGACAAAAAATTCTTTGCGTTTAGTTGACCTGTTTTACAGGTCAAATCGGCTGGACAGGAATTTAAATCAAGAAACCCATTAAAAAGGAGGGCATGTCATGAAATTAAAACATTTATTGATTATCAATGCCATCATTGCGCTGGGCTATGCGCTGGGTGAACTGTTTGTCCCACAGACTATGGGTTCGATTTACGGTTTTAAAGATACCGCCAATCCAGAATTAATGCTGACAGCACGTTACTTTGGCTGGGGGTTACTGGCAGTGGGCCTGATATGCGCTCTGGCCGCAAATACACCGCCGTCCGAGGCCAAACAGGCTATTGTTAAAGCGCTTTTTGTTGCTCAAACAGTTGGCGCAATTATATCCCTCATGGGAACAATCAACGGTGTTTTTAATGCAATGGGCTGGTCGGCGGTAGTTATTTATGTGTTCTTTGTTGCCGGCTACGGATATTTTGGGTTTATGAAGCCGGAAACCGCGTGAGGGATGGTTTTTTCTAAAGAAAGTTCAGCTTCAGGACGAAATTTTATCCAGCGGGCTTTGAACAGCCATGCCGCCCTTGTGTATCACATGGGTATAAATCATGGTCGTACGAACATCTGCATGACCGAGCAGTTCCTGAACGGTTCGAATATCATACCCGTCCTCAAGTAAATGCGCTGCAAAACTGTGGCGAAATGTGTGGCTGGTGACCTGTTTTGATATCCTTGCAAGGCGAGCTGCATTTTTAATGGCTCTCTGGAGCGAGCTTTCGTGGATATGGTGGTGGCGCTTTATCCCGGAGCGCGGATCTTTAGAAAGACTCTTTGAAGGAAAAACGTATTGCCAGATCCATTGACGGTTCGCATTTTTAGATTTTCTTTCCAAAGCATAGGGCAGATAAACGGTTCCAAAACCATTTGCCAGATCATCTTTGTGCAATAATCGAACTCGCTTCAGAGGATAAATCTTTTTATCCAGGAAGTGTCGCTCTGCTCGGTGCGGATAGAATAATGCTTTAGCCGGATTCTGTTGCGAACCTGATCCAGTAATTTTTTCGGAGGCTAAACCATTTTAGATTATGTTGAAAAACGATCGGTTTTCAGTGTAAAATACATATATAATCCCGAATCGAAATGTAACATTTAATTCATATCACAGCATTTTTGCAGTGTTTACCCAATACGAATGCAAAAATGCAACTCACTCACTAGTTAGATATCTTTGATACATATAAGAAAAATGGTGCTTTAGGTTAATGGTGCAGGATAAGTTACTCTATTGGGCATATTTTAAAGTTTGGATTTATGGAATCATTGTTTCCTTTCCATTGTGTGGGCTGTTTGGTTATCTCTTCAGAAATAGTGATCCAAACTGGGTCTTACCCATAGCTTTATCCATATTGTTTTCTCCTTTAGTTCTATGCGGAATCTATGGGATTAAGCGGGGATATTCTATGAGTTACAAATATGGTCATATTTACCGTGGGAACCAAGCAATTTTCTGGAATCTTTTTTCCTTAGTTCTTTATATTTTAGTCCTAATATATGTCATATCAATAGGCGGTGAAAACCTAATCTAAAACATTAATATCTAACAAAGGGATGGAGCTGACAGGAAGTATCTCAGGCCTGAGTCGAAAAGGCTTTTGGTTGTTGAAGCTGGTATGGCCTGCAGCTCATCCCTGACGTTAGGGAGAAGGATTTTATTTTGTTTAAACTTCACGAGCATAAATGCATATTAATTCTAATGTTGCTTTTCGTATCTCCTGCGTCCTCACTATTAGCATCTAATTACTCGACACCTGAGAACACACTGGACACTTATATTGCAGCTTTACGCGCCGCGAATCAGCCAGCTGTAGCTCAATGCTTCTACCCAGTTGCAAATGATTTCTATCTACCTAAACCTGTCGATATCACAAGCTACGCTGTGACAAAAAAAATCATTTATGGGGAAAAAGAGGTGAATCGATGGAATGGGATTGGGATAAAGCCACCTACTAAAATAGGAGATGTGGAGCTTCAGGTTAAAGAACTATTCCATGATAAAAATGAAATGTTTTCCTATGTTATGCGGAAAATAAGTGGAGAATGGAAAATCATTTCACATTCAGCTTGGAGATCACCGGATTAAAGCATTATATCCCTAACAAAGGGATGGAGCTGACAGGAAGTATTTCAGGCCTAAATCGAAAAGGCCTTAGGTTATTGAAATTTATATGGCCTGCAGCTCATCCCTGACGTTATACAAAGAAGAAAGAATATAAAATGACCGAGTATCTGTTATCTTTTGAAAAGGAAAGTGATGATGAAATTTTAATACATGGTGATGAGAAGGGTCTTTTATATCTTCAGGGTGCCATAGAGAAATTAATAAAGAATACAAAAGAAGGTCATTTTGAGCATGAGCACCTTATGACACCTGATTGGGGTGGTTATGAGCTCTCTTCCAAGGGTAAGGGAGGTGACAAAATTCACCATGTAAAACTATATTGCTGGAAAGGCAAGCAACCTCAGTAAAAAAAATTGTATAACAAACCAGTGGAGCTGACGGCGTGTAGTGTGGCGGTTTATCGAAAAAGGCCGTGCAGACTCGACACTCATCAGGGCCGCAGCTCACTTCCACGTTAGAGTCCCTAAATGCCATACCTCTGAGATTTCGCTTTGTGGCAATTCGAAATCGGCTCCTCATTTGTTATAAAATGGTATATTTATCTTGACTTTATGTTATATTTTAGCATAATATCCCTATGAACAAAATTTTATGGAACAAAAGGG
>Ga0255055_10000673_pt1 | contig 25861 bp, 19 predicted proteins | sample JV7_2_27_MG_FD_188633 | JGI IMG/M metagenome (GOLD analysis project Ga0255055, IMG submission 188633) | Seawater microbial communities from Jervis Inlet, British Columbia, Canada - JV7_2_27 | ecosystem: Environmental > Aquatic > Marine > Inlet | place: Canada: British Columbia | collected...
GGATGGGTCTGGAGGGGAATTGTATCTGGCGGGGGGCGTGTCGTTCAAGGCCGCGAGACGCGGAAACCCCCGGCGCCGGCGGGCGGATTCGCCGCTGCCGCCGGGGCGTCGGGGATCGTCGTTCTCCGGGTCAGAGTACGGTGATCGAGCGGTTGCGGATCCGTATCCGCTCGCGCAGCTCTCTCTCGTGGCGGCGCTGTTCCTCGACCGCTCTGCGCAGCGCCTCTCTCTCGGCGTTCAAGGCCTCGCGCCGGACCAGGCGTTCTGCCTCCTGCGCCTTTCTGACGGCCTCGACCCGCTCGGCGACGGCGACCCGTTCGGCCCGTCGCACCTCTCGCAGCTCCTCGCGCTGCGCGTCCTGTAGGCGGCGGGGGGGACGCGGAGCCCGGGGAGGCGGAGCCGCCCGCGGTACAGCCGGAGCATCGGGAGCCCGCGGAACCCTGCGGTAGAACGCTCGCGGTCCACTGACCTCGTCTTCCTCGACCTCGGGCAGCGACACGTCGAGGCTGACGGCTCTTTTTTCCCGGATGACCTCGATGGTGAAGTCCTGGCCCGCCCGCTCGCGAAGCTGGCGACGAAGATCGGAGACATCCTCGATCGGCTCGCCCGCGACGCGGACGATCAGATCACCGACCTGGATTCCGGCGTGCTCGGCAGGCAAGCCGCGCAGAACCTTGCTGACCAGCACGCCCGTGCCGTCCGGGCTGCCCAGGTGCTCCTTGAGCTCGGGCGTGGTCTCGGCGAGCTGAACGCCGAGCTTGGGCCTGCGCCCCAGCATCCCACCGAAGAACCCGCAGTCCTCGTCCTCGTCGCAGGAGCCGAGACCGTAGACCCGCGGGACGCGCAGATCTTCGAGGCTGCGCTCCAGATCCTCCAGGTGCTCGTAGTCGATGTCGGGGGCAACCATGCCGAGGCCTTCCAAGGGTGCAACCGAGATGCTCCACGACTTCAGGGTCTCCGCGCGGTCGGCTAGCTCGACGCCCAGTCTCTTCTCACGGCCGTCTCGCACAACGGTCACGGAGACATTGCTTCCCGGTTCCGTAGCGTGAATCTGTTTCGTCAGACCGACAGGGCCGCGGATCGTCTTGCCCTCGAAGCCGACGATGATGTCGCCGGCCTCGATCCCGGCTTTCTCGGCCGGAGAGTCGTCGACGACCTCGGTGACGCGGGCGCCACCCTCGGCGTAGTCGGTCTCTTCCTCGAGCTGAACTCCGAGATAGGCGACGTGCTCGGCCTCGCCGACGTAGACGACGTCGGGTGCGTCGCCCTCGGGTACGTAGACGCGGACCCGCCCCTCGTCGTCGGCCGTCTGCACCACGTATTCCTGGGCACGAGTGTCGACCAGGAACAGGGCGGCCGGGATCAGGAGCAGGGCCAGACCGGCCGGCAGCCATGTTTTTCTGGACTGAGTCATCGATCGATCCCTCCCTGGTTGTATCCACCCTCTAGTACGCCCGGCGGGACGGAAAGACGGAGGAATTCGCCGGGGCGCCCCCGGACCAATGTTACGATGATCCGCCTTCTCGGGTGGTTGAATCTAGGGGAACGACTCATGAAAAAGCTCTCGATCTGCTCGCTCGTCCTGATCGTCGGCGCCGGTCTTCTGCCGGCGGCCGACCGCACGGGGGGAAAGATGTTCGCAACGCGATCGGTAGTTCACGCGCGGCACGGCATGGTGGCCGCGGCGCATCCGCTCGCGGTCCAGATCGGGGTCGACATTCTGAAGCAGGGCGGGAGCGCGGTGGACGCCGCGATCGCCGTCAACGCCGCGCTGGGCTTTCTCGAGCCCGTTTCCTGCGGAATCGGCGGCGATCTTTTCGCCATCGTCTGGGACGAGGAAAGCGGCAAGCTCTACGGTTTGAACGGCTCGGGCCGCTCGCCACTGACGCTGACCGCCGACAAGGTCCCGGCCAACGACAACGGCACGATCCCGCTGTACAGCCCCTACTCCTGGAGCGTGCCGGGTACGGTCGACGGTTGGTTCGAGCTGCACGAGCGTTTCGGCAAGTTGCCGATGGAGCAGATACTGGCGCCCGCGATCCGCGCCGCGGAGGAGGGAGAGCCGGTGCCGCAGGTGATCGCCGCGGCCTGGCAACGCAGCCGGCGGATCTTCGGCGAGATGCCGGGCTTCGCGGCAACCTTCCTGCCGGACGGCAAGGCCCCCCGCGAGGGCGAGGTCTTCCGCAACCCGGGTCTGGCCAGGTCCTACCGCTTGATCGCCGAGCAGGGCCGCGACGCGTTTTACCGCGGTCCGATCACCGAGGCGATCGTCGCCTTCTCCGATGACAACGACGGTTTCTTCTCGATGGAGGACTTCGATCGTCATCGCTCGGAGTGGGTCGATCCGCTGTCCGCGACGTACCGCGGCGTGACGCTCTACGAGCTGCCGCCCAACAGTCAGGGTCTCGCCGCGCTGCAAATGCTGAACATTCTGGAGAACTTCGACTTGAAAGCGATGGGACGCGATTCGGTCGATTTCTGGCACACGCTGGTCGAGGCCAAGAAGCTGGCCTACGAAGACCGCGCCCGGTTCTACGCGGACCCCGCCTTCGCCGACCTGCCGATCGAGGGCCTTCTATCCAAGGACTACGCGCGCGAGCGCGCCGCGTTGATCGACCCGAAGCGCGCGGCCCGAAGGCTCGAGGCCGGCAACCCCCGCCTGCACGAGGGGGACACGACCTACCTCACCGTGGCTGACGAGCAAGGCAACATGGTCTCGCTGATTCAGAGCAACTACACCGGCTTCGGCTCTGGCTACGTCGTCGAGGGCTGGGGTTTCGGCCTACAGGATCGCGGCGGGCTGTTCAACCTCGACCCCGAGAGCCCGAACTATCTCGAGCCGGGCAAGCGGCCGTTCCACACGATCATCCCGGCCTTCGCGATGAAGGACGGCAAACCGTGGCTCTCCTTCGGCGTGATGGGCGGCGACATGCAGCCCCAGGGACACGTCCAGGTGCTGATCAACATGATCGACTTCGGCATGAACCTCCAGGAGGCCGGGGACGCCGCCCGTTTCCACCACGGCGGCCCCTCCGAGCCGACGGGCACGCTGATGACGAATGGCGGCGTTCTGCACCTCGAAAGTGGCGTGCCGGCGGAGATCGGCCGGGACCTCGTCCGTCGCGGCCATCGCGTCTCGGAGGCGATCGGCATCTACGGCGGCTACCAAGCGGTCGCTCTGGATCCCGAGACCGGCATCTACTCCGGAGCCACCGAATCCCGCAAAGACGGCTGCGCCATGGGCTACTAGCAAACGGAAAAGGGGACATTCCGCTTTATCTTCAAATACCTAAACCCACGAAAGTGGGTTTAGGTATTTGAAGATAAAGCGGAATGTCCCCTTTTCCGAAAGCTCGCCTTTTTTGCTTCCCGCTACTCGCGACCTATATTCGGCTGCGCGAACCCGTTCCGGCTTTGCAGAGGAGGGAGTCCCCATGACCAGCCGCACCGCGCTGCGACAACGTGACCGCCGCTATCCGATCTTGCGCCCGCAGAAGGCCTGCGTCGAGTTCAGCCACGGTCGGCGGGATTGGTGCCTGCCCCTGCTGGACATCAGCGTCGCCGGCCTCTCGTTTACGGTCGACGAGGAAGTCCCCGGCCTGGATAGCGGCCTCAAGCTGGAAGATGCCGTCGTACGCATCTCCGATTGCGAGATGCACGGGCACCTGGTCATCCGCCACGCGACGTCGAATCCGGATTGGACCACGCACTACGGCGCGATCTTCTACCCCGCCGAGGAGGCCGACATGCTGAAGCTGAACGGCGTGCTCGCAGGGATCGACGCGATCCAGGTCCGCTGAGCGCCTCAGTCGCTCGCGGCGGCCACGTCCTCTCTCGGCGAATAGACCACGACGACGACGCGGTGCGATCGCCAGCCGTGCGACGGCGTGACCTGCTTGGTCGTGGCCACTTCGACCCTCACCGGGTTGCCCTCCTGCGTGAAGATCGTCTGCATCAGATAAGCCCCTTCCCTCTTGGTCTCCGACGTCCACTCCGATCCCAAACACGATTCGATTCGGGATTCGACCTTGCCGTGAAGCTGCAGGGCCAGCGTGTACTTGCCCTGCGACCCTGCGAGACAGCGCCACGTCGCCTCGGGGTAGTCGTTGGGGCTGGAAAAACAGAACTCGGCCCCGGGGAGGCTCGTCGTCGTCTCGTAGTGCATGCCCGCGTCGACACCGGTTATCGCGGCCAGGCGGTCGCGCTGCTCCGCAGAGGCGATGACTTCCGACAGGGGCGCGCAGAAACGCTCGTCATCCGCGGCGAGTGCGGGAACGAAAACGAGCAAGACGGTCACGAGGGCTGCCGCTCGGGTCATGATCGATGCTCCTCTGACGCCGCGCGGCTCAGATGCGCACGGAACCGGAATCGTTTCCGACGATCAACTGGTCGGCGGGACGCCGGCAAAACAGACCCACGGTGACCACCCCGGCGATTTGATTCAAATCGGTTTCAAGCCCGACCGGATCATCGATCGTCAGGTCGTGAACGTCGAGGATCGCATTGCCGTTGTCGGTGACGAATCCCGCCCGCGGAACCGGCCGGCCGCCGAGACGCTCCACCTCACGGACCACCTGTGCCTGGGCCATCGGAACGATCTCGACCGGCAGTGGAAAACGACCGAGGCGATCGACCAGCTTGGAATCGTCGATGATGCAGACGAAGCGGTCGCTGGACGCGGCGATGATTTTCTCGCGTGTCAGGGCACCGCCGCCGCCCTTGATCAGCTCGCGCTCACGTGTCGCCTCGTCGGCCCCGTCGACGTAAAGCGGCAGCCGTCCGCTCTCGTCCAGCTCGAGCAGGCGCACGCCGATGCCGCGCAACCTGTCGGCCGTGGCCCGCGAGCTGGCGACGGCGCCCTCGATCCGACCCTCGATCGCCGCCAGGCCCTCGATGAAGTGATTTGTCGTCGAGCCGGTACCGACGCCGATGACCCAACCGGGTTCGACCTCCTCGAGGGCGGCCAGTGCGGCGTTGCGTTTCTTTTGATCCTGCGTCATGCCGAATCGCCATCGGTCGGCTTGAGGATCACGCCCTCACCCGTCTTGCCGCTCATCTTGACCACCATGGACCCGTCCAGACGCACGTGCCTGACGAACTCGGTCTCGTCCACGGCGGTTTGCGCGGCCAGCCAGTCCCAGTCGACGAACCCTTCCCCGGCCTCCGGGTTCACGGTGAAGTAGCCCACGTTGCACGAGGTCAGATTCTGAAAGAAGTGCGTTCCCTGCGATGGCGTCACGCGGAAGTCCCTGAATCCGGACTCGACGATCACGCGGGCTCCGGCGATCTGGTTCCAAGTCACGGGGATGCCGAGGTGGGGATCGGCCGAGCCCCATCGCCCGACGCCCACGAGCAAGTAGGGCAGCCCCTGGTTCTGCAGGACGCCGTTGAAGCGAGCGACGTCCTGAGCCACCTCGCGGCTGCGCAACCGATCGTAGCGGTGAAAATCGACGACGATGAGATCGCGCAGATCGGAGACCCTGCCGTGGCCGAGGACGCTGGCGCTGCGGCACAACAGCTTGGACGACATCACCTTGCCGATCTCGAGCTCCTCGACTTCGCCGGCCAGCGACAACGGACGCATCTGCAAGAAACCGAACTCCGGAAGCGATCCACCGTTGCCCGAGAGATTGACCGCGAACTCGATCTCCACGGGCGAGCTGGTTCCCTGTGAGCCGTAGTCGATGAGCACAGCCAACAGCTCGGCGAGCGGAAAAACCTGGTGCTTGAGGATCGGGGCAAAGCTGATCAGACGCACGCCCGGGCGCGACACGCCGTCGTAGACGACGTCGTTCTCCGGAGAGTAGGTCGAGCCCAGCTTGTCCAGTGACCCGTCCTGCTCGGCGATGTCCAGCCCGTAAAGCGTCAGCTCCGAGCCCTCCTCGCCGCGCTGCTGTGGGGTCCGGTCCAGGTCCAGGGCATAGAACCCGCGCTGAGAGTTGTCGAGTACGTCGTCGACCGAAGAGAAGGCCACCAGGTGGCGCGGGTAGCGCGGGCAGAAGCGCACACAGTTCGAGCCGTCGACAACCGCTCGCCCCAGGCCGAGCGCGACGGCTGCGATGCCGTCCTCGGCCTTTTGCGGAGCGGTGGGGTAGAAGTTGTGCGACCGCGCCACGCCGGAGAAGTCGGGGTAGAAGCGATTGCCCCGGTGTTGACCCACGATCTTCTGGATGATCACGGCCATCTTCTCTTCCTCGAGACGAAACGGCGTCATGCGTAGGAAAGCCTTGGCGCGCTGCGAGAAGGTCGAGGCATAGACGCGCTTGACCGCGGTGACGAGCTCGTCGAGTCGTTTCTGCAGATCTCCGTCCCGGTTCGGCACCATGTAGGTTTGGTAGACCCCGGCGAACGGCTGGCTCGGCGAGTCCTCGAACAGACCCGACGAGCGCACCGCGAGCGGATAGTCGGCGTGTTCCAGAAACGCGCGGAGATCTTCCAGTGTCTCCTCGGGAAACGGCGCCACCAGAAAACGGTCTTCGATTTCGCTGTCGGAGGTCGAGCCGATGGCGAAGTCGCCCAAATCGTTCTGCTCGATGAACTGATCGAAGATGTCGGTTCCCAGCACGACCGACGACGGCACGGTGATGCGTACTTCCGGAAAGTGCGCCTGAACGTTGGCCTCGATCAGAACCCGGTTGACGAAGGCCAGCCCGCGCGCCTTGCCGCCGAGCGAGCCGCCGCCGATGCGAAAGATGTTGCTGGAGATATCGAAATCGTTGCGATCGAAGTCGGCGACGACCGCCTTGTCGCGGTCGAGCCGGTACGCGCTGATCGACTGAATCAGGTCCTCGCGCAGGTGCTCCAGCGTTTCGAAGTCCGAGACCTTGCGCGGACGCAGCTTTTCCGCCAGCGCAAACTCGGTGCGCGCCTTGAACCAGTTGGAGAAGTGGTTGCGCTCGCCGTGAAAGGCGATGCTCTCCGCCGGTACGCTCTTGAGCTTCTTCACCAGCGTCCGCAGGTCGTGAGCGCGGTCGAGCTCGTCGCCCTCCCGTCTGCGGAAGATGAAATCGCCGAAGCCGAAGCTGTCAATCAGCACTTCGCGCAACTGGTGCAGCAGCAAGGGCGAGCCCTTGAGCAGGAAGAAGGCGCCGAGCGATCGGGCCAGCTCTTCGTTCTCCTTGATGCTCGACTGCAGGACGATCGGGATGTCGGGGCGCACCTTGCGTACGCGCTCGGCCAGCTCGACGCCCGCACGACGATCGAGACGGCCTCCGACAGGGAACTCGATATCGGAGATGATGCCGAGGATCTGCTCGTCGAAGGCCGAGAAGTACTCCCAGGCCTCCTCGAACGTGTCGCACAGCATGACCTTGGGCCGCGCGCGCATGCGCAGCATCTTCTGCGACAGGTTGAGCCCTTCGGAGATCAGGCTGTGCGTGTGGTTCATCAGCTCGCTGTAGATCACCGGCAGAAACGACGAGTAGAAGCGAATGTTGTCTTCAACGACGATGATCGCCGGCACGCCCATCATTCCGGTGTCGTGGGCCACGTTCCAACGGTCCTCGACGTACTTGACCATCGCTAGCAGAATCCGCACGTCTCCCTGCCAGAGAAAGACGCGATCCAGAGCGCTGACGTCGTTCTTGGCCAGAAAATCGGTCAGGTCGCGATTGTTGTAGGCCAGCAGGACGATCGGGATGTCCATTCCGGCGTCGCGCGCTCCGCGCGCCAGCTCGGCCGCGTTCATGTCGCCCAGCTGCATGCTGGTGACGATCATGTCGAAGCGCTTCTCTTCGGACGCCATCGCCAGCGCGTCGGCGCCGCTCGAGACGCGAATCAGGTCCGGGTTGTGGCTCAGGTTGAGATCGACGAACTGCCGCATCAGGGCTTCGTTGAGATGCCCGTCCTCGGTGAGGATGAACGAATCGTAGAGGCTCGAGACGAGCAGGATATGCCGCACGCGGCGGCGCATCAGGTCCTGGAATCGGCGCAGGCGTCGCCGGGAGACCTCGTCGCCCACGTTGTGCACGCGATTGGCCACGACCGCTTCCTCCCGAGATCCCATTCAAAACAGAGACGGCGCCCACTCCGGGGCGCCGTCCCATTGTATCCGCTATCCGGTGTGGGGCCGAGCTAAACGATCCCCAGATCCATCATGGAATCGGCGACCTTAAGGAAGCCGGCGATGTTGGCGCCGTTGACGTAGTTGCTCGGCGTACCGAACCGCCCCGCGGCCTCGAGGCAGGCCGTGTGGATGCTCTTCATGATCAGCTGCAGGCGGTTGTCCACCTCTTCGCGGGTCCAGCTGTAGCGCATGCTGTTCTGCGCCATCTCCAGGCCCGAGACGGCGACGCCACCGGCGTTGGCCGCCTTGCCGGGACCGTAGAGAATCTTGGACTCGAGATACAGCGCGACACCGTCCATGGTCGTAGGCATGTTCGCGCCTTCGGAGACCACGTAGATACCGTTCTTGAGCAGGTTCTGGGCGTCCTTGCCGTTGATCTCGTTCTGTGTGGCGCTGGGGAAGGCGCACTCGGCCTTATGGTTCCACAGCGGGTTGAACTCCTGCGACGCGTCGACCGCCGTGTAGACCGCGCTGGAATACTTGTCGGCGTACTCCTTGATGCGACCGCGACGGACGTTCTTGAGATCCATGACGAACTGGAGCTTCTCGCGCGTGATGCCTTCCTCGTCATAGATGTAGCCGCCGGAATCGGAAAGCGTGAGCACCTTGCCGCCCAGTTCCAGCAGCTTCTCGGTGGCGAACTGCGCCACGTTTCCGCTGCCGGAGACGAGGCAACGCTTGCCCTCGAGCGTCTCGTCGCGCGTGGCCAGCATCTCCTGGGCGAAGTAGACCGCGCCGTAGCCCGTGGCCTCGGGACGGATCAGCGAGCCGCCCCAGTTCAGCCCCTTGCCCGTGAGCACACCGGTGAACTCGTTGGCCAACCGCTTGTACTGCCCGAACAGGAAGCCGATCTCACGACCGCCGACGCCGATGTCACCCGCGGGGACGTCGGTGTTGGGGCCAATGTGCCGGTACAGCTCGCTCATGAAGCTCTGGCAGAAGCGCATGACCTCGCCGTCGCTCTTGCCCTTGGGGTCGAAGTCGGAGCCGCCCTTGCCGCCGCCCATCGGCAGGGTGGTCAGCGCGTTCTTGAACACCTGCTCGAAGGCGAGGAACTTGAGAATGCCCAGATTGACCGAGGGGTGGAACCTGAGACCGCCCTTGTACGGACCGATGGCGCTGTTCATCTCGATGCGAAATCCACGGTTGATCTGCACGTTGTCCTGGTCATCGACCCACGGCACGCGGAACAGGAAGACCCGCTCGGGTTCGATGATGCGCTCGAGGATCTTCGAGCTGCGGTACTCGGGGTGTTTGTCGAGAACCAGGACGAGCGAGTCCGCGACCTCTTGAACCGCTTGGTGGAATTCGGGTTCCGCGGGGTTCTTGGCTTTGACGTCCTCCATCAGGTCCGTCACGTACGAGCTCATTTTGGAATCCTCCTGGAGATGCCGGCCGTCGCGGCCTCGCTCTCCGTACACAGTGAGAAACGAATGGGAGGGCGCGGGCGCGCCCCCGGTTAGCACATCCTTATTCGATAACTCCGCAGCCGATGCACCCGCCGGTGCAGGCCGGCATCGATGCGATCGGCAAGACAGCCAGAATCCAGTGCACCGATTTGCTCATGATTCTCCTCACCAGGGCTGCTTCGTACCGTCCTCTTCTCCCACGGATGCTTGCACTCCGCGCCCGAGGTGTCAATGACGACACCGGCCTATTTGGGTCCGCTTTGATCCTTGTTTTTCAACGCATTACGGACGACGACGGGGTCGGCCTCCCACGGTAGCGTCGCCCGCAGCCGGGGCTCGTCGGCCATGGCCCGCTCGATGGCGAAACGGGCCCCCGGATTGCGCGCCCAGGCGCGCCGGGCCACACCGTTCGAGACGTCCCAGGCGATCATCGAGCGAATGCGTCGATCGGCCTCGGCCGTCCCGTCGACGACCATCCCGAAGCCGCCATTGATCACCTCGCCCCAGCCGACGCCGCCGCCGTTGTGCAGGCTGACCCAGGTCGCGCCGCGGAAGGCGTCGCCGATGACATTGTGCACGGCCATGTCGGCGCAGTGGCTGCTTCCGTCGCGAAGGTCGGCGGTCTCGCGGTACGGAGAGTCGGTGCCCGAGACGTCGTGGTGGTCGCGCCCGAGCACGATCGGAGCGGCGAGCCTCCCGTCGCTTACGGCCTGGTTGAAGGCCAGGGCGATCTTTTTCCGGCCCTCCTCGTCCGAGTAGAGGATGCGCGCCTGCGAGCCGACGACGAGCCGGTGCGAGTCCGCCTCCCGGATCCAGCGCAGATTGTCCAGCAACTGGTCCCGCGTATCGGGCGGCGCGTTGCGCGCCATCTCTTCGAGCACTCCGGCGGCAATTGCGTCGGTCGTCGCCAGGTCCCGCGCCTCGCCGCTGGTGCAGACCCAGCGAAACGGGCCAAAGCCATAGTCGAAGCACATCGGCCCCATGATGTCCTCGACGTAGGACGGGTAGACGAAGCCGCCATCGTCGCGTGTGACCGCCGCGCCGGCCCGCGATGCCTCGAGCAGGAAGGCGTTACCGTAGTCCCAGAAGTGCATTCCGCGGCCTGCCATCGCGTTGATCGCCTCGACCTGGCGCCGCAGCGACTCGCGCACGTGCTCGCGGAAGGCGTCGGGGTCCGAGTTCATCATCTCGTTGGACTGCTCGAAGCTCAGCCCCACCGGGTAGTACCCGCCTGCGAAGGGGTTGTGCAGCGAGGTCTGGTCCGAGCCGAGCTCGACCGTGACATCGGCCTGCACCAGGCGTTCCCACAGGTCGACGACGTTTCCCAGATATCCGATCGAGACCGGACGCCGCTCCTCGCGGGCCCGCTCGACTCTCGCGATCAGTTTCTCGAGGTCGGTCTCGACCTCCTGCAACCAGCCCTGCTCGCGTCGCTTGTACAGCGCCTTGGGGTTGATCTCGGCGGCGACACAGATCGCACCGGCGATCACCGCGGCCTTGGCCTGGGCTCCGCTCATCCCGCCGAGGCCCGAGGTAACGAAGACCCTTCCGGCGAGACCCTGCTCTCCCGTGGTGCCGAGGTACTTGCGGCCCGCGTTGAGCAGCGTGATCGTCGTCCCGTGCACGATCCCCTGTGGGCCGATGTACATGAAGCTGCCGGCGGTCATCTGACCGTACGAGGTGACTCCGAGCGCGGCGAGACGCTCGTAGTCGTCGGAGCTGCTGTGATTGGGAATCACCATGCCGCAGGTGAGCACGAGCCGCGGCGCCCCCGGGTGCGACGGAAACAGACCGAGGGGATGGCCCGAGTACAGCACCAGAGTCTGCTCGTCGGTCATCTCGGACAGATATCGCATCGTCAGCCGGTACTGGGCCCAGTTCTGAAAGACCGTGCCGTTGCCGCCGTAGGTCACCAGCTCGTGCGGATGCTGGGCCACCGCGACGTCCAGGTTGTTCTGGATCATCAGCATGATCGCCGCGGCCTGGCGACTGTTCGCCGGGTATTCGTCGATCGGGCGCGCCCTCATCTCGTACTCGATCGGACGGTAGCGGTACATGTAGATCCGTCCGTAGCGTTCGAGCTCCCGGGCAAACTCGGCCGCGAGCTCGTCGTGAAGATGCGTCGGGAAGTAGCGCAGCGCGTTGCGCAGCGCCAGCTCCTTCTTCCGCTCGTCGAGCACCTGGCGGCGCGGTGGAGCGTGGTCGACCTCGGGATCGTGGCCGGGATGCGGCGGCAACTCGTCGGGAATGCCGCTGGCGATTGCCCGGCTCAGATCGGACGCCGGGGCGCCTTTTTGCCCGTTGCGCATGGCCCTCGTGCCTCCTGCGTGCATCCTAGCAGAGAAGCCGCAGGCGCCGGACAGCGCAACCAGACGAGTGCATTCATTCGCCCCGGCCGAGCTCGAAGCGCAGCGTCGACTCGATCGTCGGGTGGTCGAAGCGGAAGCCGGATCGCTCGAGCCGTCGCGGAAAAACGCGGGTGCTCGACAGCAGAAGCTCCTCGCCCATCTGACCGAACAGACGCCGCACGACCCACGCGGGCAACGGGGCCAGTGCCGGGCGACGCAACACGCGCGAAAGCGCCCGAGTGAGCTCCGCGTTGTCGACCGGCTCGGGACCGACCGCGTTTACCGGGCCGCGTAGCGCCTCGCACGACAGTGCGAACTCGATCACACGGATCAGGTCGCGGACCGAGATCCAGCTGACCCACTGCCTTCCGTCACCGATCCTTCCACCCAGCCCCATTCGGAAAGGCGTGAGCATCCGACCCAGCGCGCCGCCGGCCTTCGAGAGCACGACACCGGTGCGCAGCTTGACCACGCGCAGACCCGCCAGTTCGGCCGCCGCGGTCGCGGCCTCCCAGGCGATGCAGGTCTCGGGTAGGAAACCGGTTCCCGGCCCGCTCTCCTCGTCCAGCGTCTCGTCGGTGCGGTCGCCGTAGAAACCGATCGCGGAGGCGTTGATCAAAGTTGGTGGGCGGCGGTCGAGCGCGGCAACGGTCTCGGCGATCAGCCGCGTACCGAGCACGCGGCTGTCACGGATGAGGCGCTTGCGCCGTTCGTTCCACCGGCCCGCGGCGACGTTCTCGCCCGCCAGGTGAACGATGGCATCAACGGCTTTCAGCTTCTCGGCCTCGATCCGGCCCTGCGCGGGATCGAATCCGATTTCGTCGCGCTCCGCTCGCGGCTCGCGGCGCACGAGCCGGACCACGCGGTGGCCTGAGGCCGTCAGGTGAGAAGCCAGCGCCGAGCCGACCAGACCGCTGGCGCCGCTGATGGCGACACACAGGCGCGGGCGGTCACCGCTCGAAACGCCGCCTTCGGATCGATCCAGGATTCGCGAGCTCGCCATCTCCCGACTTTTTCCTCCGGGCGGCCGTTCACACCGGCGGACGATTCCCCTCGCCATGGCCAGTGAGCTCGACGTAGCCGGTGGGGGGGCCCGGCCGCCAATCCGGAACCGCTCAGGCGTGGCGCGCGTGCGCGGGTCGCGGCGCTCGACCTGCCTTGGCCTTCTTGCGCTTCTTCGGCGGCTGCTTGGCCGCCGTCGTTCCGGCCAGGGCGCGAGCCATCGCCCGCTCGTCCACGAGACGTCGGGCCCAGGCCACACTGCAGCCTATCCCGAGCAGAATCGTGCCGGTCCACAGCAGGCCGATCATCGGCTTGGTGCTGACACTGACCGTGAGCACCTGGGCGGCGTTCTCGACGGGCGTGTCGGCGTGGACGAAGATCTTTCCCTGGTCGACGGCCATGCGCTGCAGCTGCAGGCTGGTGATGCCGGCGTCGATCGTGGGGTGGACGGGTGGAGACTCGTACCCGTCGTCCGTCATGGCGTACGGAAGTTTCAGCGTCTCGCTCGCCTCGCCCTTTTCGACAGCGACGTGGGCCCAGACGACCATGCCGCCTTGCTCGCCCATGTGCTGCGTCTCGAACTGCAGAAAGGTAAGAAGAGCGTCGCCGAACCGGATCGGCTGCCCCTTGTCGAGCGTGACGTCGTAATGGCCTCCCTGCTTCTCGAGGCCGCTGGGGGCGATGTAGACGTCGCCGGTCAGCCCGCGCACAATCGCTGGTTCGTGCATCACCTGGCTGTCGCGCGCGCTGCTGGTCCGGTACATGCCGACGTCCGCCGCGAATGGGTCTCGTCCGGGCTCCTCGATTTGGATCCGCCAGAGATCCTTGGGCTCGGAGCCGTCCACGTGTCCGACGAAGGTGTATGTCTTACCGAGGACGTCGACAGGCTGCCCCTGCGGAAGACCGGCCTCGGCACCGGCACCCCAGAACGAGCTGCCGACGATGCCGACCAACATCAGCGCGAAGCCGACGTGGGCCACGGCGGCGCCGGTGTTGAGCAGGCGCGCGCGGCCGACCTCGACAAACCGGATGATGTTCGCTGTAAGCGCGGCCAGGCTGACGAACAACATGGTCAGTGCGAGCCAACCCACCGCGCCGAGCATGGCGGCGACGATGGTGCCGACAGCGGCAAGGGCGATCGCCGGGACGAGTTTGTTGCGGAGCATCGGCCACGGACGAACGGCCCAGGCCAGAAACGGGGCGGTTCCAAGCAGGGCCAGGAGCACGATGTAGATCGGCTGGCTGACGGTGTTGTACCAGGAGGGACCGAAGGACGACGGTTGCCCCAGCCACGAGGTGATGATCGGCCAGGAGGTACCGACCAGCACCATGCCCCCCGACACGGCGAACAGCACGACCACCGCGGTCAACACGAGTGGCCACGCAAACTGGATCGCGACCTCTTTGGTGTCGATCGACCAGCGCCGGAACAGCAGGGTCAACGAGACGCCGACGATCAACAACTGGATACCGAGCAGGATCTTGTAGATGCTCCCCGCGGGGAACGAGTGCACGGAGAAATCGGCAAGTACGCCGCTGCGCGTGAGGAACGTGGCGTAGAACACGGTCGCGTATCCCGCGAGGGCCAGGGCCAGATTGGTCTTGGGCAGCGCTCCCGTCGCCTTCTGTACCAGTAGACCGTGGACCAGCGCGGTGAGCACGATCCACGGGATGAGGGAGGCGTTCTCGACGGGGTCCCATCCCCAGTAGCCGCCCCAGCCGAGGACCTTGTAGGCCCAGAAGCCGCCGAGCACGATACCGACACCGAGAGTGACGAAGGCGACCAACGTCCAACGCAGACCGGTGCTGATCCACTTGTCCTCGCGGCGCCTGACCAGCGCGACCATGGCCAGGACAGCCGGGATGGTCGCGGCGACGTAGCCGAGGAAGACCGCCGGAGGGTGGCTGGCCATCCACGGGTCCTGCAGCAGCGGGTTGAGGCCCCGGCCGTCGGGAGGGACGCTCTGGGCCAGCGCGAACGGGTTGCCCTCCGGGTTGAGCATGAGGGCGTGCATGAATCCGATGGTCGGGACGTAGAACGCCATGACGGCCGCGGGTTCCCAGGCGTCCTTGCGGAGCAGGAAGTAGCCGATCAGTGCTCCGAGCAGGCCCCACAGGAGATAGGTCCCCTCCTGTCCGGCCCAGAACGCGGAGAAGAGGTAGATCAGCGGAAGGTCTCGCGAGGAGTAGCCGATGACGTACTCGAAACGGAAGTCGTGGCGCAGGATGGCGACCATCAGCATGACGGACGCGAAGACGAGGGTGGCGGTCATGCCGTGGTAGGCCCAGCGGAAGGTGCGCTCGGACGCCTGGCTGCCTCGGGCCCAGCGGACGGCGGCAACGAAGGCGATGACGGCGCACAACGCCGAGAGTTTGATCAGGACGTCTCCGAGAATCATTCTGTCCCTCCCTGATGCGAGGCTCTCCGGAGGGGCTTGTTCAGCAAAAGCACTGCCAAAACGGCGGCGCTCTTTTCGTCTCGGGTTCTTGGTCTCTAAGATTGGTCTTTTGAGGCGTTTACGTTGGGCGCTTTCCTTGACCCGGAGTTCCTCGATCGGCCCGGCTGCCGGTTGTCCGATGAAACTTGGGTGATTTGACCCAGGGAGTTGCCCTTCGGGCCGCGCCGTCCGTGGCGTGAATGCCGGTCCCTCTCCTTGCTCGGCGGGGGCGCTCACTCGCGCGACGACGTGTCGCGCTCCCTCGCTCCGGCGAAATCGAGGCCCGGACGATGATGTCCGGACCTCGATTTCACAGGCCCCGGCGAGCAAGGAGAGGGACCGGCATTCACGCCACGGACGACGCTACGGCTCGGTCGTGGTCGAGTCCTGCTTGGGTCTATCGGGGCCCCTCTGTTCGGGGGCCCAGGTCTTGGATTCGATTAGACCGCTTTTTGGTGTAGATAGACGTCGTTTTGGGGGTACGGGATGCTGCAGCCGGCTGTCTCCAGGTCCTCCTTGATTTTGCGGGTCAGGTCCCAGCGTAGGGCCCAGTAGTCGGCTCCGGTGCACCAGGGGCGGACGAGGAGGTTGACGGAGGAATCGGCCAGCTCGCCCACGGCGATGACGCGTGCGGGATCTTGGAGGACGCGCGAATCGGAGGTGAGTGCGTTGTTGATGACCTGGATGGCCTTCCCGATGTCGTCGTCGTAGGAGATGCCGAAGACCATGTCGTTGCGGCGCGTCTCGTTGTGGGAGTAGTTCTTGACGATCGATCCGTAGACGACGGAGTTGGGAACGATGATGCGCACGTTGTCGGGTGAGTGCAGCGTGGTGGAAAAGATGCCGATCTCCTGGACGGAGCCGGCGGTGCCTCCGGCCTCGACGTAGTCGCCGATCTTGAACGGCCGGAAGATGAGCAGCATGACGCCCGCGGCGAAGTTGCCCAGGGTGCCCTGGAGCGCGAGGCCGACGGCGAGGCCCGCGGCGCCGAGCACGGCGATGAAGGACGTTGTCTGGATGCCGAAGAGGCTGAGGACGGCCACGACCAGGAACGTCAGCAGCAGGTAGTAGACGAGCTTGGTGAGGAACGGGACCAACGTCGGGTCCAGTTTGGAGCGCTCGAGTGCGCGTCGCATGGAACTTCGTATCGCCTTGCAGACCATCCAGCCGACGATCAGCAGTGTCAGCGCGCCGACGACGCGAAGCCCCCACGTGGAGACGACTTCGGTCAAAGAGTCCATCAGAGCGCTCAGGTCCCAGCCGTTTTCGCTTTGCATCGGTTTCCCCTCCTTGCCAATTCGTTAGAACGTCACAACGAGCGAGGTGGTGAAAATCGTGTCGAGCTCGTCGAGTTGATCGACGACGGTCCCGGTCCGCGTACCTCCCTGCCCGGGCGGCGCGTCGAACAGAGGGAACTCGCCGAATGCGGGCTCGTTGTCGAAGAGCAGCCGCAAGCCGACCTTGAGGGCCAGGCGGTTGTTCAGAGCCACCGCGACCGAGTTGAAGAAATCGACGCGGAGGTCCGAGGTCTCCTCTAGATTCTCGTCGATGACCAGCTCGTCGATGAAGGTGATGTCCTCGCCGAACTTGCGCAGGTAGGCCCAGGAGAGACGCAACCCGCCGAAGCTGGCGTCGAAGCCGGTGGTCTGCTGTTCATCGGTGTAGTTGATCGCGTAGTCCGTCCTGAACTTGACCCTCTCGTCGTCGCGCCAGATGTTGCCGACACCCGCGAATACGTTGTACCGATCCTCGATGCCCGACGGCCGGTTGCGGTCCCAACCTGCGCCGGTCATCCAGAAGAACTTGTCCGAGATCTTCTGGTTGTACCGTCCTTCCAGCACGTAGCGCTCCGCGGTCGTCTCGCTGATCTCTCCGGGCCGATTGTCGGTATCCGTCCCGATTCTGATCTCGGTCGTCGACTCGGCGCGGACGCCCTCGACCCGGATCTCGAACGAGGATCGCTTCCACCGGCGAACGGAAAGGTCCTTGAAACCGATCGTGCTGGTGTCCGAGTTGCCGCTGGTCGAAACCCAGCTCACCTCGGCCTGATGGTACCAGCCCAACTTCTCTTCTTCGCTTTCTTCCTGCGCCATTGCGGGTATCGCCGATCCGGCTATCAGAACCGGCGCCACGAGAAACAGCCTCAGACACTCGCGCATTCGTTTTCGTCCTCCGTTCGGCGTTGTCGACCGATCGCTCGATTTGCCTCGCACGTGTTGTTGTCTTCCTGCGCACCGATCGACCTTCGCCCTGGAAGCGAAACTCGGCTCTCGCTTTCCGTCTAGGTTCGAGTTCGCGGGGCGGAGGTCGGCGACCCGCTCGACGTTATCACACCCGCGGTCGAGTTCGGGGCGAATGCGCGACCCGGCGGTGAGCCTCAGGCCAGCGCGCGCACGAAATCGAGATAGTCGGCGGGAGGAGTCGCGAGCCGGATTCCCATTCCCGGCGGCCGGCCGACGCGGTGTTCCTTGGTCATCCAGATCACCTGGCCACCGAGATCGACGTCCTCGCCTCCCGCGCGCAGGAGCATGGACAGGGGATTGCCGACGTCCATCGGCGTCTCGGTGATGATGAAGATGCCGGTTTCCGACAGGTTGCCCGTACCGCCCAGTTCCGATGGCCGAACGACGCCGAAGCGAACGGGCAGGAATCGGATCTTCCGCTGTGCCGACGCCGCGAGTCCGGCTCCGGGAGCCCAGCCGCCGATCTCGAAGGGAAGCTCCAGCGTGTGTTCGCCACGCATGGTCAGGCCACGCTCCCGGCAATGCCCGCGAATGAACTCGACGGCCTGTTCGACCGCCTCGTTCGCCGTGCCTCCGACGAACTTCATCGTTCCCTGGACGCCTGGTGCCCTCCACAGCACGTTGGGAAAGGTCATGATGCGCGCGCGCCACACGTCGTCGCAAGGGGCAACCAGCACACCGTAGGCCTCGATCCCCTCCGTGGTCGTGACGTTGACACGCCAGCCGGGTTTCTCCGGAGCGGTGGGGAGGACCTCGCCCGGGCAATCGGACCCGTTTGGGTGGCTCGTGCAACAGACGGGACACCACTCGCGCCTCATGCCGTACCTCCGTGGCGCCTCAGGCGCCGCTCGTCACGGCAGAAGGTAGGCCGAGGCGGCCTCGGGGCAAGCCGAGCGCTCAAACCGCTCCGAAATTGGGAGAAAAAGAACCGCTGGCGAGGCAGGCGCCCAGGTCAGCGACCGTCGCTCCGCTCCACCTGCCGGAGCGGGTTGCTGTCGAACGGCCCGCCGTTTACGCGGCCCGGCGACCCTCTCCCGCGCAACGGATTCTCCGGCGTGCGCAGCGTGCGCAGGAAGGAGAGCAGATCCGACTTCTCCTGGTCGCTGATAGCCACGAAGTTGTCGCGGACCGTCTGCGCTTCGCCACCGTGGAACATGATCGCCTCGGTGAGCGTGGTCGCCCGGCCGTCGTGGAGGTAGGGCGCCGTGTCGCCGATGCCCCACAGCCTGGCGGTCGTGAACTCGCGGTTTTGCTGGTCGGTGGCCAGTGAGAAGCTCTCGGCCAGCGCGTCCCCCATGTCGTGCCGTTTGAGATCCGCGAACAGGGGCACGACGAGCCCGCCCAGACCGTTCTTCTCGAACTTTGCCGGGGACTTGCTCAGGTCCACGCTGTAGTAGACGTTCGCCGAAGGGTCGACCGGATCGCTGGGGAAACGCAATGGCAGTTCCGCGCCGTTCGTCTGCATCTCGGGCAAGTGGCAGCTCGCACAGCCCACGGCCTGGAAGACGTTGAAGCCGCGTACGGCCTCCGCCGTCAACCCCTTCTGCTCCGGCTTGGGCATCGTGGAGACGAAGACGTGCAGGGCCGACAGCTCTCCGATCTTGATCTCGTTGATCACGCCGTCCCCGTCGGCGTCGACATCCGCTCCGACGACCTCGACAGGCTGCATGCCGAAATGGAACTGCGTCGCGGCGATGTCGAAATCGCGCGTGGTGGCGAACTCCCCTTTGCGACCGAAGGGCTTGACCACGAGGTCCGCGTCGACGCCCTCCACCGCTGTCGTATCCAGATCGCCGAACGCGTCGGCGACGATCGTTCCGAAGCTCAGACCCTTGGCCTGGAGAGGAACCACGGTGCCCGGATTGTCGAGGGCCCACTGCTTCTGCTGTTGTAGCTCCTGCGTCATCTCCATCGCCAACAACTCGACCGCGCCAGCGCCGAATATGAACGGAGGGTTGGCAAAGCGACCGTTGAACTCGGCAATGCTGTCCAGGTCGTCGAGATCGGCCGGGTCCATCGCGGTGGGCATGATCATCGCGTTGGTCACCGAGCCGCCGACGCCGCCGATACCCAACCGCGGAGGAATGACCGTGTTGCTCAGGATCGAGTGGCACTCGAGGCAGCTCTGGGCGTCCAGACCGTTGACACGTAGAAGCGTCCCGTTGCCTTGCAGGGTGGGCCGGCCTCCCGGATCGACCGTGTTGCTCAGATCCATCGGGCCGTCGCCGTAACCGTCGAGCTTGTTGAATGGCGTGGTGAAGACCATCATGCCGGCGTTGCGGATCTGGCCGAAGGTCATCGCACCGCTGGTGATCTGATCGTGTTCGACACGAACGGGCCCCAGATTGGGGTGCTCTCCGGGTGGTGCGGCCTGGGCCAATGCCAAAACCGCCATACCGGCGACCAGAGAAACGATTCCGACTCGCCGAAGCTGAACACTCATGGGCTCCCCCCTTCTCTCTCCGTGCGTACACGGACGTTTCCCGCCACGGTCCTCCCGCGATCCCGACCCGGAAAATACCGCGATCGAGGGCCGAGCGCAGCAAAAATGTGAGATGTGGTGGCTCAATTTCCGGCCGAAAGGCCAATTGGTCAAATGAGTCCACAATGAGGTGGGACAAGATTTCCGAATTATGTAGAATTCGACTCCTTTAACCGGCCGTTCGGGGGATTCTACGACCTTCGGGCGGCGCAAATGAGAGCCGGGAACGACCATGATTCTAGGAATTCTAAGGGAAACCTTTCCCGAAGAGCGCCGTGTCGCGCTCACCCCACACGTCTTCCATCAGCTGACCAAGGCGGGATGCGAGGTCGTGATGGAGAGCGGCGCGGGAGCCGACGCCGGCTTCCCCGACACCCACTACACAGAAAAGGGAGCCAAGGTCCTGTCGAGCAGGGCCGAGGTGTTCCAGACCGCGGATCTGATCTTGCAGGTGCGCGGGCTCGGGGCCAACCCGGAGCGTGGGCGTGACGATCTGCCGCACATGCGCCGGGGTCAGGTCCTGATTGGAGCGTTCGAGCCCCTCACCGCGACGGAAGAGGTCAAGGCGGTCGCCGAGCGGGGCGTGACCTTGTTCGCGCTCGAGCTCGTGCCGCGAATCACGCGCGCGCAGAGTATGGACATCCTGTCCTCGATGGCCACCGTGGCGGGTTACAAGGCCGTCCTGCTGGCCGCCAATTACCTGCCCAAGATGTTCCCCATGATGATGACGGCGGCTGGAACAGTGAAGCCGGCCAAGGTTTTCATCATCGGCGCCGGCGTCGCCGGGCTGCAGGCCATCGCCAGCTCCCGCCGTCTCGGGGCGCAGGTCGAAGCCTACGATCTACGGCCCGCGGTCAAGGAGCAGGTCGAGTCTCTCGGTGCTAAGTTCGTCGAGATGGAGCTGGACACGGGCGCGGCCGAGGACAAGGGCGGCTACGCCAAGGCGATGGGCGACGAGTTCTATCGCAAGCAGCGCGAAATGATGACGAAGGTCGTCGCCGAGCAGGACGTCGTCATCGCCACCGCCGCGGTGCCGGGAAAAAAGGCGCCGATCTTGATCACCGAGGATATGGTGCGCGGCATGCCGTCCGGCGCGGTGATCGTCGACCTCGCCGCCGAGCGCGGGGGCAACTGCGAGCTGACCCGGCCCGGCGAGATCGTGACGGCTCACGGCGTGACGATCGTCGGACCCGTCAATCTGGCGGCCACCGTGCCGTACCACGCCAGCCAGATGTACGCCAAGAACATCACCACCTTCCTGCTCAACATGGTCAAGGAAGGTAAGCTCGAGTTGGACAAGGACGACGAGATCGTTCACGAATCGATGGTCGTCCGAGACGGAGAGATTACCAACCCACGCGTTCGCGAAGCGATCGGGCTGGCCCCCGCGGCCGCCGGCTCGGATTCGTGAACCGCGTCCGTTAAAGGAAGGCTGAACTCATGGAAGTCTTCGTAGGCGCAGTGACCGTTTTCGTGCTGGCGATTTTCGTCGGTTTCGAGGTCATCACCAAGGTGCCACCGACCCTTCACACGCCATTGATGTCGGGCTCCAACGCGATCTCGGGCATCACGGTCATCGGCGCGCTGCTGCTGGCCGGACAACCCGATAGCCCACCAGTGGCCAAGATGATGGCGGCCGTGGCGGTGTTCTTCGCCACCATCAACGTGGTCGGTGGCTTCCTGGTCACCCACCGCATGCTCGACATGTTCCGGAAGAAGAAGTAGAGGGCACGCCATGATCCCCCCACAGTTACGTGACATCATCTATGTGATCGCGGCTGTCCTCTTCATTCTCGATCTGAAGTGGATGGCCCACCCGCGCACGGCGGTCCGGGGTAACGCGACCGGCGTGCTGGGCATTACTCTGGCAATCCTCGCCACACTGTTCAGCGCGCCCCTCGACTGGCCCTATCTGCTGCTGCCCGCGCTGCTCGGTGCGGTCGTCGGCGGTGTCGCCGCGGTTCGAGTCAAGATGACGACCATGCCCGAGATGGTCGGTCTGTTCAACGGCTTCGGGGGCGGCGCCTCGGTGCTGGTCGCCGGCTCGGCGCTGATCGCCGCGATGACCGCCGTGGCGGGAGCGGTGGCGGCCGGAGGGGCCGAGGCCGACATGCAGTTGAAGATCGCCACCGTGGTCTCCGGCATCATCGGCTCGGTGACATTCTTCGGCAGCTACGTGGCCTTCGGCAAGCTCGCCGAGTTCCTCGCCGTAAAGTGGAAGCTGCACACCTGGCAAAAGGTCATCAAGTACAGCTTTCCGCTGGCCGTCGTCGTCGGTGGTGTCTGGTACGCCGTCGTTGCCGGGATCCTGCCCTACGGCATCGGTTCGAACGAGGGCCTGCTCTCGGTGCTTATCGTCTTCTGCTCGGTCGTCATCGGCGGGATCCTGCTGCTGAAGAAGGAACGCTTCCCCGGCATGGACGCGCTCAAGATCTTCTCGGCTGTAGCCTCCCTCGCCGTCGGCGTGCTGGTCGTGATGTACCCCGAAAACTTTCTGCTGTTCTGGGTGCTCGTCTTCCTGGCCGGTGTTCTGGGAGTCGTGCTGACGCTGTCGATCGGCGGCGCCGACATGCCGGTCGTGATCGCGCTGTTGAACTCGTATTCGGGCCTGGCAGCCGCGGCGACCGGCTTCGTGATCAACAACACGGTTTTGATCATCGCGGGCTCCCTGGTCGGGGCGTCGGGGATCATCCTGACCACCATCATGTGCAAGGCGATGAACCGCTCGCTGGCCAACGTGCTGTTCGGCACGATGGGACCGACGGCGGACACTCCGGACGCGGACGAGGTCTACAAGACGGTCAAGGCCACATCGGCCGAGGAAATCGCCATGCTTCTCGACGGCGCCCAGCGAGTCGTCGTCGTCCCGGGCTATGGCATGGCGGTCGCCCAAGCGCAGCACAGCGTTCGCGCGCTGGCCCAGTTGCTGGAAGAGGCCGGAACGTCGGTGGAATATGCCGTCCATCCCGTGGCGGGCCGCATGCCGGGTCACATGAACGTGTTGCTGGCCGAGGCCGACGTGGAGTACGAGAAGCTCCGCGAGATGGACGACATCAACCCCGAGATGGATCAGATCGACGTCTGCATCGTGGTCGGGGCCAACGACGTGGTCAATCCCGTGGCACGGACCGACCCCAACAGCCCGATTGCCGGCATGCCGATCATCGACGTGGACAAGGCTCGAACCTGCATCGTGATCAAGCGCAGCCTGAGCCCCGGATTCGCCGGGATCCCGAACCCGCTGTTCGCCCTCGACAACACCCTGATGTTCTTCTCCGACGGAAAAAAGGCGATCCAGGCCATCGTGGCGGCGGTGAAAGAAGCGGCGTAAACTGAAATCGGGAGAAGGAATTCTTCCTGCGTCTACGCGCCCTGGCACCGACTCCCCCGCCAGGGCGCTTTTTTGTGTAGGTTGTGTAGGGGACGTTTCCCAAACGCGGAGAATGGGGACGTTTCCCAAATCCCGGTTTTGGGGACAGGTCAAGAAACCGAGATCGGTTCCGGTGGTCTAGAAAGACTTGACCTGTCCCCAAAACCGGGATTTGGGAAACGTCCCCATTCTCCGCGTTTGGGAAACGTCCCCTGTCCTTACCGGCTGATGGCGTATTGGAGGATGGTGTAGAGGATGTAGATCGCGACCAGCGGAATGCCGTACCAGCGCCGGAAGCTTCCGTTCTTGCAGGCAAAATGTATGAAGACTCGAAACAGAACGAGGATCAACAACATCGTCGGCAGGTGGAGGTAGAACAGAATACCGGGGACCGACGTGCCCTGCTCGAGCAGGGGCAACGGTGCTGCGGCGGCCGATGCGCCGACGACGAAGAGGACGTTGAGGATATCGGCGCCGATTACGTTTCCCACGAGCAACTCGTTGTGCCCTTTGAGAATACTGGTGATGCCGATGATCAACTCCGGCAGCGACGTCCCGAGGGCGACCAGCGTTGCGGCGATCACGACGTCGGGCACGTGCCAGTGCGCCTCGGCCAGCTCGGCCACGGACAGGATCATCATCCGGCTGGCGAGCAGAACCAGAAGCAGTCCGGCGAGCCCGATCACCGTCAACCGCCCGACCGAGCGGCGGGCGCCCGATTCGACGTCGGCCTCCTCGTGAATCTGGAACGGCTCGCCGTGAGGGTGTTCGCGGCTCCACTTCACCGATACGTACAGGTAGGCGACCAACAAGAGCAGGAACAGCGCCCCGACCCACCGTCCCAGGACCGCGTCGTTGCCCATCGCCAACCACGAGCCGTAGCAGATCGCCGCGAGCAGAAATGCGGCACCGACCTGCACCCGCCCCTGCCGCTTGAGCACGTAAGCGTCGGCGGGTAGGACGGCCAGCACGCAGCCCAGACCGAAGATCAGACCGCTGTCGGCGACGATCGAGCCGATCGCGTTGCCGAGGGCCAGACCCGGCTGACCGGACCATGCCGCGAGCACGGAGACCGCCGCCTCTGGACTGGTCGTGCCCAGCGAGACCACCGTGGCACCGACGATGATCTTCGAAATGCCGAAGTGGTAGGCCAGCCCCGACGCGCCGTCGACCAGCCAGTCCGCACCCTTGATCAGCACGGCGGCCGCGACAACCGTGAACAGTAACAGCGCCCACTGCGGCAGGCCGATGAAGAATTCCTGAGGAATCAGGTGCTGCAAAGCGGGTTTCTCAGCTCTCCCACTCGTGGAAGCCGCGGCCGGTCTTCTTTCCCAGGCGCCCCTCGGCGACCATCTTGCGTAGGATCTCGGGCGGCCGGAAGGCATCCGACCCGAGCTCACTGTGCAGGTACTCGGCGATCGACAGCCGCACGTCCAGCCCGACGAGGTCGGTCAACCGCAGCGGCCCCATGGGGTGGCGATAACCTTTCGTCATCACCTTGTCGATGTCCTCCGCCGAGGCCACACCGTCTTCCAGCATGCGCATGGCCTCCAGGCCGAGGACCAGACCCAACCGGCTCGAGGCGAACCCGGGCGAGTCCTTGACCGCGATCGCCTCCTTGCCCAGCGCCTCGGAAAAGGCGGCCGCGCGCCGCATCGTCTCGTCGGAGGTCTGCTTCCCCCGGACGACCTCCACGAGCGGCATCAGATGTACCGGGTTGAAGAAGTGCAGCCCGACCACTCTTTCCGGACGGCTCGTCGCCTCGGCGATCCTGGAGATCGAAATCGAGGAAGTGTTGCTGCCCAGCAGGGCTTCGGACGGCGCGACAGCGTCGGCGACCGCGAAGATCTCCCGCTTGAGGTCGAGCAACTCCGGAACCGCCTCGATGACCACGTCGGCCTCGCGGACGGCCGCAGCCAGGTCCGGCTCGGCGTGTAGCCGCTGCAGGATCCCGGCCTTCTGTGCCGGTGTGACCTTGCCCCTCTCGATACCCTTGACCAGGTTGGCGTGTACGGTCGTCAGTCCCCTGTCGATCGCCTCTTTCGACACATCGTTGACGATAACGTCAATGCCCGACCCTGCCGCGACCTGCGCGATTCCGTGACCCATCGTGCCTGCGCCGACGACAGTGACCCGTTTGACCTCCGACATCGCATCCTCCCGCGAACGCTCGTTTGGCGCGGACAGCATAGGCAAGCGCGTCACACCGGTCAAACCTCCCGACCGCTACAATGCCCCGTGGCTACGGGATGAGCGAATGATCCTAGATCTGCTCGAAGCGACCAACGCGACGATGCTGATAATCGCCGTACAACTTCTCATCGGTGCAGCGCTGTGCGCGATCGTCGCAACGGCACTCGCGGTGGGCCGGGCCGCGCGTCGCGCGGCGGTTCCGTGGTACCGGTCCTCGCGGACGTTGCGCACGGTCGCACCTTTCGCGGCCGCCATCGCTTTCCTCGCGGGCGTTCTGCAGTGGATCGTCTTTTCGGCGCCCGAGAGCATGA
>Ga0255055_10000674_pt1 | contig 25856 bp, 19 predicted proteins | sample JV7_2_27_MG_FD_188633 | JGI IMG/M metagenome (GOLD analysis project Ga0255055, IMG submission 188633) | Seawater microbial communities from Jervis Inlet, British Columbia, Canada - JV7_2_27 | ecosystem: Environmental > Aquatic > Marine > Inlet | place: Canada: British Columbia | collected...
CACGTTTATCAGGATCCTCTTTTAAATCCTTTCTAATTTTCTCAAAAACCTTTCTTTCTTTAGTCGGCAACACCCATTCTTCCATTTTATCGTAACTAGCTGTTGGGAGATAAATTAAACTTTTTGTAGGATATATATCCATATATTCCGAAAGAGTGATCGATTTTATCCACTTATTTTTTATTACTTGGTCGAAAAACGCTGGGATAAAAGGTTTACCCTCGTCTCCCTCTTCATGACCTTGAATGTAACATATTTGGTGTGTGGTGCCCCAAACGCCCATTTTTTCAGCATCAGACATGAATAAAACGCATCTATCACCTTTTTCATTTGCAACTTTTTTCAAATATTCAATTGACATATATGTAGGCTTCCAAGGGGCTAAATACCTTAATTCTTCATTGATCGGAAATATTCTTAGAGTTTTTCCTTCATCCTCTGTAGTGTAGGAATAGAATGTATCTTTTTCAGTAATACCTGTTGAGCGAAAATGATTATCGTCAACAATCACATATTTTAAGCCAATATCATTTAGGAAAGAAGGGTAATTTGGCTCCCACACTCTTTCTGATAACCAGGCACCTTTCGCTTCAAGACTAAATTCGTTCTTTATTAAATCAGATAATTTTTTTATTTGAGCTATTTTATCCCGTATAGGTATAATTGCGAATATAGGCTCATAATATCCACCGCCAATAATTTCTATCCTTCCTCTTTTTGCCATAACTTTTATTTTTTCAACAAAATCTGGCTTATTCTTAAGAAACCATTCAAGTAAATTTCCAGAAAAATGCAGTGTAAATTTAATGTCTTTATAATGGAATATATTGTCCAGAAGAGGTTTATATGATTTTAGATAGACATCTTCATAAATAAAATCCTTTTGATCAACGGGTTGATGAAAGTGGAATACTATTGGTAGGTAAAGTTCTTTTTCACTCATGATTAGGAAATAGAAAATTTTTATTATAAAAAAATTAAGCTTTAATGAACTTAAATTTCTTTCCAATTACTTTATTGATAAAACGGAAACCTTTATTCAAATGGTTTTAAACTGTTTAATTTGGTAAAATCTTTAATTATAATTAAAACTTAAAGATTATTATGAGAAATTATTTTGATAAAAATTTATTCCAACAGGTATTTAACTCTAACGAGTTTAAAGGATGGCTTCTTTCAAGAAGATGGTTTGGAGATAAATCTCTGTTATCAAACTTATCGTTTAAAGTTTCGATAAAATATTTCAATACAATTTCAGATATAATTTTCTTAACAATTATCGAGATCACTTCGCAAGACTATGCTAAACAATATTTCCTTCCCTTGATAGTTTACGAGAAAATTCAAGATATTCTTGAACCAAAAGAAAACACGAGAGCAAATGTGGTTAAATTAACTGAGAATACTTTTAGCAAAATAGTTGCGTTAAATGTTCATGACAATGAAAAAGAAAAGATACTTTATCTTAACCTTATCGAAGCAGAATATTGTGTATTATTTTGGAAAATGATGCTTTTTGAAAAAAAAATTTCAGAAACCTTTCCTGCCATGTCTATGGAACTTACGCTATATTCTGAACAATTTGAAGACGAAATTAACATGTCAAAAGTGCGCAATCTTATTGAAGCTAGTTTATATCTTGAGAGATACGAATATGGTTTAGAGCAATTAGGTGGTGGAAACACTACTAACTTGTTATTTCTATTACATATATCAAATAAAAAATACTCTCAACAAAAACCTATCTCATATGTTTTAAAATCATATAAAAAATATTCAGGGAGTTTAGAACCAAGTAAATTGTTTGTCTTAGTAAAAAATAATTTTCCTAACGCCCCTAAAATATACGGAACTATAAAATTACAGGAGAGAGTGATGATTGGAATTCTTGAAGATGTTCCAAATAAGGGTAATCTAGGTGACATATATTGGAAAGAGCTCAACAAAATGGTTGATTCTGTTTTTGATAGGGCAAGCGATGATATTTCCTTCCTCGATAATAAAGGAAAAATGTCAGCTTTAATCAAAGAATATTGTGTTGACTCTTTAAAAGTTTCTGAAAAGATTGGGTTCCAGATTAAGCAACTACACGAAGCTTTAATTTTACAAAACGATCACCTTTATTCGAAGGAGACTGTTTTGGGTAAAGATTACTTGAAGAATTATTCAGGCAAATTAAATTACATGGTAAATAGAATCCAAAATAACATGAGTAAAGGTTCTGAAGGAGCTTTTTATAAGTCACCTAAGATAACCTCAATACTAATTGATATTAAAGATATATTAGAAAAATTCCTTTTTGAATTTGATGTTGATAAGATTGTAATACAGCCGGTTCATCAAGATCTCCACTTTCAACAAATTCTATACAACGAAATCAATGGTGATTATACTTTTTATTTCATCGATTTTGAAGGTGACCCTCAACTTTCTGAAGAACAAAAAAAACAAAAATTCCCAATTGAAAAGGATTTAGGCAGTTTTTTAAGATCATTAAGCTATATCAAATTTAATACATTACTCAATTTCATTGAGGAAAAATTTGTTGACAAAGAGAGATTCGAAGTTCCTGCAGAATTCCTCTACAACCTGTATTTTAGAAAATCTTCGAAAATTACTCAGACCTATAAAACGCTAGAAGTTGCGTTAAAACTCCTTAATTTATGGGAAAATAAGTTAATGGGTAAAATCCTCGAGAAAAGCCTTAATCTTCATTTTACATTAATAAATTACTTCACTATAGAAAGAGTATTACACGAATTAGACTATGAACTTCTCTTCAGACCAGGTAATATTATCATCCCTATTCTTGGTCTAAAAGAAATAATTGATAAATATTAGTCTTTTTTCTTCTCCTTTTTAATTTCTGGAATTTTAGCGAATTCATATGAATAATGGGAGGATGAAATTTCTAACTCTTTGATTTGTTGTTTATATTTTTGGCGTAAACTCTTATTTCCTTTCATTTCTTCTTCTATATAGTTAGGATTCAGTTCTTTTTTCTCAAACAAACGCCATAAAAAGGCTTCTACGAATTTCTTTGGTCCAAGTTTTCTTGCAACTAGTAAATTATTATCATCATCAAGGATACTACTAAAATAACCTAACATATCGCAAAAATTAATTTTATAACGTATGTCATCTTGTTTTCCATAAATTCTGGCGATATCATTTATCAGCACCCCTAATTTATCTCCAAAATTTAATTGATCGCCTTCATCCAATCGTTCAATTAGGTTTCTTAGGAAACTTCTCTTTACAACAACTAAATCACGATCATTTAATGAATGAAGTACTGATTTCTGTTTTATCAGATATCTAGAGAGCTCTAGATAATTTTTAATAAGACTCGTTTTAGTAATCCCCATTCTTTTGTGCAATTTATCTAAGTGATCGCTCAAATCCTCATCAATTCTGATTGTTATAACCTTGGTTAGTTTTTTTGGAGCATCAACATTACTCAATTAAAATCAACTCTTATTAAATTTATTGTAGAATTTGTATGCATTAAATTATATAAGTTACTATTGTAATTCAAAGTATTTTAATTGATAAGTTTTTGGAGGATTATTATGGGAATTTTATATGATAATATTATCTTTTATTTATCTCCTCTTTATGAGCAAAAAACTATAATCTAATATATTGATTATCTCTGAGAAGTTCAAATTTTTAAGTAATCTAACTACCCTTCACTATATTATCCTATTATTTTTGTATTAGTAAATAAAACATAATTTCTAAAATTCGCTTTTAAGTATTATATTTTGAATAAACAACTTTTTGATTAAAAGAGGGGAACAGCTGGTAAAAATAATAATAGTACTACTTTAGTATAAAAGTGAACTAAAGAATATAAGAAAGAATTCAAGTAATTTGATAATAGATTTTAAAGTGAGACTATTTTGGGAATTTTTATCATATTTATTATTTCTTGTATTGAATGTAGGAAAATGTAACTATTATAGTAAAAAGTTGTTGAATGAATATTGAAATACACTTAAAAGGATGAGTATATTCTGGGAATATGTATCCCAAGATAAAAGATCACTAAAAAATTTTGTTTAGGGTTGGAAGCTATATATGGAGTTGAGTGAACCTAATTTATCTAATTCTGATTTATCAGATTCAGATTTGAAAAATTCAGAAATGAACGAAGTGTTAGAATTAGACTTGTATGTTGAAGATCATAGTTCCATCACGAATGATTCTAACAATCAAATCGAAAAGGTAGCTAAAGCACTCTCTTCCCGAACAAGACGCCTGATCCTTTACCAAATACAAAGCTCAAATGAAGGGATGGATGTTTCTAAGATTGCTTCAATTATAAACATGACAGAGGCCAATATATCGGCACAAATTAAAAAACTTCAAGAAGCAGGATTAATCTATTGCGATTATTGTTCTGGTAATCATGGAGTAAGGAAAATAAGTAAATTAAAAATCGCCAAAATAATCATAAATTTTTAAAACTTGGACTTTTTTTTTATCGAGATTTTAACAAGAATTAAGGCTATTTTTGTTGGAAGTTAGAAATTAGAACATTTTTAATTTTTTCAAAGTGCCCTAAATTAACTGATAAAAGGTCGTTTAATGCGTCACTTAATCCAACTTTTTCGATCTTTTCAACTATTTTAAAATATGGACTCTTCTTGAGAGTTTTTACGAGTGCTTTGTTTTCTTCTAGTTCACTTAACAAATAATCGCTACATTTTATTTCCTCGAGATTCAAAATTCTTTGTATAATCGATAGCAACATTGTGTCAAAAGTAACTCTTAATATAATTTCTCTTTCAAAATCTTTTCCGAACTGAAAAAGATAATCCTTAAGCAGAGTTATTGATTCTTTGAATAACTTTATGGAATCGAGCCCAAGATTTTCAATTCTGTCCTTAAATTCTAACTTTTCAGTGGCAGTTAAGCATATTGCTGATACGGTTTGATATTCCGCTACGAAGTGAATGAATCTAGCCTTCGCGTTTATTACAGTATCTTTAGATTCTGCGTCTTTTAATAAATCATCAAGGTTATTTAACGACTTTTTAAAATATGTGGAAATAGTGTAAAACTTTTCAGCAGCGGCTTCAAATTCTTTATTAATAAGTAAATGTTGGGCCTTTTTTTCATCTTGTTCATATAGTTCGTCGAATTTATTTATGATCATAACTGCTTTCAAAATCAATTGTTTTCCTGTATCTTTTGTTATTGGGGACTTTTCAAACGCTTGACCCGCTTCTAATAAAAGAATTGAGGCTAAACTGTTATATTCTTCTGGATCAGATTTTATTAAATAATCCGAAGCTTTTTTCCAACTTTCTCCAGCAGTTTCCCAATCTTTCATTCTAAAAGAAATGTTTCCTAGTTGAATCAATAACTTTGCCGATATCTCATATAATTTTAATTCTTCCGTTTTTCGAATTATCGATTTTAATCGATATGTTGCTTGAATGTTGTTTCTAAATTGAGAAATAATGCGAATTATTCTAATATATAATTCATCTAATTTAAAATAACTACCTAAATCGAGATAAATCTGCGCTGCTTTCTCATATTCTTTTATAGCATCATTTCCTTCTCCTTTATCTGCTAAAGTTTCAGCATAATCAATTATTTTGATCGCTTCAACTTCTTTTTCTTCTTTTTCGTCGTTGTTATACATGATCAGAGTCACACTTTTAGTCAGAGATTAATGTGATCTTATTAGATAGGAAACCTAATTAAGTAATCTATATGCTATATTACTTTAGTTATTGTATGCAATTAACCTTATTTAAATTTTGATACTAAATTATTATATAATATTTAACTTCTATAAATTATCAAAAAGTCTAATATTGTTGTTTTTCATCACTTTTTTTAGCTCTATAGCTTGATAAACTGACGCAAAACATTCCTTTGCATCTTCTATCGCTCCATAAAATATAAAGTTAGAGTACCAAGAAGCTATAAACATTATGCTTGCTTTTCGATACTTAGTGTGAAATTTTTGATTCAGTCTAGGCGAAGAGTATTTGAAAAGAAAAAGCGTAGGTGCCGTGCCAACAGGGAGTTTAAGAGAATTACTAACTATTTGTTGTGTGTCAAGGATATGGGAAAAGCTTTCAATACCAATAACGCCTCCATCGATCCAGATTTTTTCTATTCCAATTTGTTTCAATCCATCTATAATACTGACATTTCCAGGTTGGTTCTTTCCTGTAATATATCTATACCTTTGTGTTGAACTCATGTGGTTTGAACCAAGAATTAAAACAACAACAGATGTTGTTTTGTTTTTTTTTAAGAGCTCAATTTCTTCTTTATTTTTGAGATTTGAAATAGAATTATAAATATATTCGTCTGATTTGATACCAATTTCATTCAAATATTCAATTCCGGCAATTTTTGCATCGAAACCACCACCTAAAACAAACGGGGGATCGTAGTATTCAAAATAAAAATCTAGGTATTTAACCATAGCATCGGGTGTAACGGCAGATATTTCAACTAGATCTGAGAGGTTGTATTGATTTGCTAATCTTTTTTGAGCATCAATTCGTTTCTTAGCCTTACTCACATCAAACTGGCGCCCATCCCTTCTATCAACGAGTGTTTGACCTTGATAAAACATAGTTCCGATCAAAATAGGGGGGATTGTAAAATTACCAAACCCTAATTTAACGTTACCATATAAAAAATAATCTTCGTTCATATCAGGTTCATTAACTAACTTTTCGTTAATATTTATAGATAATATTAGTAAGAGTGATTTAAAAAAGAAGATTGCGATTAGTATTGATGCAGTTTTACTCCACAATTTTTACATCGACCGTCATTTATCAGCGAAAAGCATGAATCGTGATATAAAGTTTTACAATTTTCGCACCTTAAAATGTTTTGCCCTGGCTCAAATATGTAATGACACACCGGGCATGAGCTGAACATCGCATCAGAATCTAACTCACTAAATTTGATTTGACGAACATGAGAGAGTTCGGGTGGTTTGGGCTCTTTTTTAGCTTTTATTATCGGCCTGGCAAGAGAGGTGAGCTTTTGAACTTGAGACACCTCAGTTGGAATCTTTAATAAGTAGAAGCAATGAGGGCATCGAACTGCTCCAGCCTGTTTCATTTTTCTGTCTTTTTGGGAATTAGCCCATGAAGATAAACAATGAATATGATATGGGGTTTGACAGTGGGGACAATAACGACCACTAACATAAAACGTACTTTTCGTATAGGGATTAACATCAGAAAAACAGATCGAGCACTTTTTGTAATCTGCTAAACCCCTTATTTGTAATAAGCGCTGGCTTTGGTCTTTGGTTAAATCTTGGACGCGTAAAAGATCAGCCGCTATTTTTCTAAGAAAAGCAGGATTTTCGATTATTGAAATAGCCCCATCACCATATGTTTTTATATTTGAGATTGCTAAGTCGTGTGCTGCTTGTAATAACGATTGTTCGTCGTTATTATAATAGTAATTGCCCCCTGTGAGATCACTCATTCTTTTTAATATGTTAAGAGTAGAAAGTTCTCCTAAACGAAATGAATCTATTTTAATATTTAAACCTTGAGCCAGGCGAGCCATTTTTAAAGGATCAATTGACATCTTAGTGAAGTTTCCATCAGAAATAACAAGAATACGAGGAATTTTAGCCTCGATTTTACGTAATTCTGAAATAATCAATTTAATTGAAAGTCCTAAAGCCTCTCCCATCGCAGACTTCCCTGAGACTTCCAAAGAGTTAAGAGCTTCGAAAATTATACTCGCACTATTTGTAAAATCAATAATTTTTTTTGGTTTATTCGAAAAATTAACCACTGCAAAAGCACTTGAAGAATCTTCAGCAAATCTTTCATTTATTAGCTTTTTCACGGCAACTATGCTACTTTTCAAGCGGTTTGGTTTATAATCTGTTCGGTACATCGATCTAGATGTGTCAATACAGATAACTATATTTTCTGGGTGCCGTTCAGACAAGATCAAATACCCTTTATGCTTTTACAAAAGCCCTTATTTATTTCTAAAATTTATATGATACAATTGTAATAAATAATTATGTTTTTACACAAAACTAAAATTTATTAATTAGATATATTACTATAAAATAAAGTTATAATAGAATTAAAGTAAAATTGATATTAAATCCGATGTACCATGTCTGAAGAGGAGACAAAAAGCGTTGTGATTAAAGACTTTTTCAAACGTTCAGTCATTATTAATGAATTAGATGAAGCGCTAAAATTCAAGCCAGATACGCTAATTGGAATAGATCAAATTTCTTCTGAAAATTTAATTGATAACAATATTAACAACATAGAGGAATTAGCACATTTATCCTTGGAAAGCCTTCCTAGTATTAAAGAAATACCTAATAGTGTACTTTTTAAATGGGTTAGGATAGCTCAAGTATTAGAAAAAGCAATAAAGGAAAAAATAAGGACACACAAAAAGATATTAATGATTGGTTTGGACAATGGTGGAAAAACAAGCATCTTAGCTGTTCTTCAAGATAAATTTTCAATAATAAAGTCTCTTCTGCCAACAAGGGGAGTAAAACGGGAGAAATTAGATTTTTTTGGTTATCCGATACTTTCTTGGGATTTAGGGGGACAAGTCCAATATAGAGAAAAACTATACTTCAACAGGCCTGAACTATTCTTTACTGAAGCGGATCTAATTTTATATGTTATTGATACGCAAGATAGTGATAGATTTGCAGAAACCGCAAATTATTTCCGTCAAGTTTTAAAAGTCTTAAAAGACTTAAACGAGTTTCCTCCAATATTAGTCGTATTATCAAAAAGCGATCAGGACATTCGTACATCTCTCGAATGGCAGAATAATGTATCTGCTATAAAAAATAAGTTTAATAATATCGTAAGAGAACACGGGAATACGACTATCAGCTACTCTGACACAACAATATATCAAAGAGAAACCATAATGCAAACATTCAGCAAAGCGTTAAAATTGGTATCTGAAACGTCTGAAATTATCGAAAATATCCTCGAGGATTTCACAAGTACGATAGAAGGAAAGGCTACAAGTTTAATTTCAATGGATGGTTTAATTTTTGGAACCCATACAAGTTCGGATATTGATGAAGCATTGTTAAATAATACAGCATTAATCATGTTAACTCTTTCCAACTTCCATAATTCAATAGGCTTAATTAGAGAACCTTCCATGACTCTCGATTTTCCTCTGAATGGATTTACCATTCGAGGTGAAAAATTATTTGAATACTCAGAACTAAAAATACCTGTTTACTTATGGCTCTTATCCGAAAACATTGATCTTCTTTACGATAAAATCGAGTACTTCAAGCAGCAGCTATTACCTTTGATTAACTTATTTCTTTAATAAAAGATTTTTTCGTAAGTTATAATTTAATCTTTATTCGCCCAAATCTTCTTTTGCTGAAATTAAAACTCTATATAATCATTATCATCTGAGGAAAGATTAAATAAACTTAAGGGAGTTATATATTCTATATTATATTTATTACATTGAGAATTAAAGAACTGAAATCGTAAAAAAACAAAATTCTACTATGGTGAAGTATAGAAAAACGGGAGCATATGAACATTTTTGTGTTCTTATTTTCGCACAAGGAACTTGGAAAGAAACTGATAAGGTCAGTGTGAGAAATTTAATAAGAGGAAAAGTTAGAAGCATGAAAGAGGTGTCCTATAATATATTCGATAAATTAACCTATCGAGATCAGATGCCTATTTATGCAGATTGTTACTTATGTCAACCCATCTATAAAATGTTTGAAGAATTTAAGGGGAATAACGATGGGATTTTGTATCAAGGCCATCATTATCTTATTCCTGAAGATGATTTTGATGACCTGAAATGTCTTGCAAACTTGATTATTTCCCATAATCAAGTTAAGAAATTTTATTTATTATACCTTGATGGCTTCAGAGAGATTAAGAGAACCATTTTGAACAATATGAAGTTAGAGCAATTTAAAGAAAAATTAATATTCAAAAAATGTACCATTAATGATTTTCTCTTGTTAATTGATAATAATAATTTTAAGAACAGAACAGTCTACGAAATAACTAAAAGTAGAGGTGCGTATAATTGAGTGAAAAGGAGAATCAAGAAAAAATCGATTACTTCAATCAACTACTATTGCTTTTAATAAATTTGTTCTTTTAAAATATATTTGACTTAAATCCTAATAGTTCTACTTACATTTCAAGATCTTTTTTTGCAGAGAGTAAATATTCGGTGCTTTTATCCATCATCTCAATGGCTTTATCTAGTTTTTCTGCAACAGTAAGTAAACCTTTTTCCCTAGCAATATCTCTCCATTTTATATAGCTTTCTTTATGAGAGTTGTTATGTGCTGCCCAATGCTCGCATAATTTGGAAAGTTTTAATATTTCTTTTTCTACCACTTTAATCAATATTCATATTTCTTAAGTAGTAAAAAGTAAGAAAATAAATAGAATTTTTTAATTAATCTGTTCTTGATTTAAGTTTTCCCAACAAATTTTTAACATATGGATAGGCATTATTTAAAATAAAGTGCCAAAGTCGACTATATAAAGGCGTAAGTAGGAATACTGATGGAATTCCCATAGTTAAAAGGGGTAATATAACATAACCTAGTACCACCAATAGGGATATCTGTTGAATTGTTAAAGCTATAACTGCGAGTAGTATTACTGAAAGTAAAAATGCTAAAGTAGATAAAATAGCCAATTTTGCTAAAGATTTTCCGTCATTCAACTGATACTGCGCCAAACCCACTAAGAAACCAAGTATTCCATATATAAAATATGGTATTGTAGAAGCTATAATCGTTTGATTTAAAATCAAATCAACGAAAAAGGGTCCGAAATAACCTGTTGCAAAACCCGCAAGAGGACCTCTAATCGCACCAAGCATGGGAATCAGCGCTAAAGCAGGAATAATGCCAAATTTAAATAGTCCGACCATTGTATAAGGTTGTGGAAGCAGTGACAGAAGAAGGTAACAGACAATTGCGATTAAGGAATATAGAACGGTAATAAGGACATCTTTTAGAGATTGAATGTGAAATTTCTGGAGAAGATTTTCTTTTGAAAATATATGGATATTTTTTGCTTTCTGTAGACTCATGCTTCCACCTCCTATACAATCACCAGATTATACGATCCTGGTTGTAAAGTTAATATATAATCGGGCCCAGATGGAACCAAATATGTAGTTAATGATCCCCCGTCATATGATTGTGGAGTGTGATCGAAATTACTAAATATTATATTGGCAGTTTGATCCACTTTTATGTTTAAAAGAAATGCGGAATTTATAGCATCATATTCGGCATAGTAAACCCAAATTTTATCGTCGTCAGCTTGAGAAATAAATGGATATTCCCAAAAGGCGGCAGGTCGAGCATCTGCAAGATCCCTAACCGTAATTGGTGTAGTAGACCAGATCCCGAGTGCGGCTAAAACAGGTTGCAGGAAAGTAAAAAGGCTACTTGTATCGTAATACATTTCTCTACGATTTTCAGACCAAACTTTATTATACGATCCATATAAGAAATTTCGTAATCTCTGTAGTGTGTTAAAATCACCTCTCTGCTTAGCGAGTACACAAGTATATAATGTTCCTAACATGTCCATTATAGATTCAAATGTAGGATGATTAAATGAATTATACATATACATTTGATCTCCAGTAACATCTGCGCCATATTTTTCGAGAAATAAGGGGTAATCTGCTGCTGTCTTCTCTGGTTGCGTGTATTCAAGAAACGTTAGAGTCCAAGCATTACTATAAGACGACTCTGCTGCGCGTCCATCGTCAAAAAACCTATTCACTGCAGGTCCTGGTATAGTTGAGGGGAAACCAGAGCCCATGCTACCTGAAAAACCAATAGGTTCTTGAATAAAATATCCATCGATGAATAATCCATATTCCTCATGCATTACAGTATTGATGAAGTCTAAGCCGTAATCCCACATATTCATATAAGAGGTTCCAAACATATTATCATAGAGTTCAGTACAATAAATTGCAATACTGTTACATTGAGAAAAAACTATATAGGGTTCACAGGGGATTAACCCAACACCCCAAATTCCACCCACTGTAGCATTTCCGTACCCATCTGTAGTTAACGAGTTATTCCAATCGTTTACAAAGGAATTTATCTCATCTACAAATACGCTTGTATTAAATGATCGTTCATATAATGTTTCCATTAAGGTATAATGTGCCGTCCACATAATGTTTGCAGGACCTCGAAATCCTCCCGTATAAAGACCCGATGGATCAGTAGCGTTAGGCCAATAATACTCGTCATAGTTAGTGCGACCCCACTCAATATGCTCAATCGAATCATTTCCAAATTCAGCTATAGTAGTGTTCATTTTCTCTATGAGTTGGTAAGCCGTTTCACTATAATAATCAGTTCTGTATCCCGGTGTTGTCTCAAATATACTAGAAAATGCATAATCTGTAAATGCAAACAAATAATGAAGAAAACCTGTAAATCCTTCGGCGTTCCAATTAGCAAAAGAGTTTTCCGGTTCGGTAGTAATCAATCTTCTAAGATAGTTAAAAAGAGCGATTTGCTCATCGTTTAAAGAGGGATACTCGTTAAAATCATATGTAATTCCATTAAAAGTTTGAACTCTTTTAAAAGGTTGAGCTCCCGGTAGATTATTGAATGTAATTCCCGAAAAAATAATGGTAACAATAAGAACTCCGATAACGAATTTATTATCTTTTAATTGCTTTAACATCTCTAAGCCTCGTAAATTATTTATTATTTATTTAAAGTTTTTTAAAAATTGTATTATGTGATGTTAAATAAATAGTGTTATTTAAGTTGAGATATAAAGTTGGACTTTATAATTTGTAATTAGCGTCCTTAAAAAAATATACCAAATCAAAATAAAGAAAAATTATAAAAAAAAGATTAAAATATTTATCGGCACATTCTTTTTAAAAGGGTAGGATCGATAATTTCCCTAGGTTGCCAATCTTTTTCCTTAAGATACTGCTGAATTTCTGTTTTTAAATTAATCGGAATATCGGCCTCTACTCGAATGTACTTTTCTAAATCGTTTGGAAAATTTACACCTTTGTATTTTCTTTCTAAGTCAATCCAATGAGATAATTTGATCATACGTCCTTTACTGTTATCAGCGGGTCTTAACGCTAACTTGGCTACGAGACAGATTGCTTGTTCTATTGATTCTGCAGTCGTTAGTAGATGTTCTGGAGCAGGTCCAACAAGATGATTATCCGTTCCATCACGCGCGTTTAGTACTTTCCATGTCTCTTCATCGTCAGATCTGCCAATATAAAGTCGTCTATATTCTGCCCCGTGTGGTCCGATAACTGCGGGTACACCTAGACCATTGGCCATGCTTGCAATACTGGCTGCTTTCTGAGAATATGCGCCCCATGCAACTCCTACGGCACCAACACGATTTAAAATGTAATCTGCTATTTCTTCGTAATTTCCACGCAGTGGTCTTCTTGCAAAGATATTTGCAACTTTAACGGCTGCTCCAGCAATATGAGCGTCTGCTACGCAGGATCCAACATTTACGATACATCCTCTATCAAAGTCTCCAGGAAATCTATCATAAAGGGTTTTTCCGTCTTCATCTTTTACTAAACCAATATCCATGGCCGCACAACCGCTTACTACAACAATATAATTACGTATGCAGAATTCTTCTGCCATTTTATATAATTCTTGTATTTCATGACCATAATTACCACAACCGATCAGAGCCACAATACCAGGAATTTCACCTAATACAATAGGGGCACCGACATTTCTTATTTCTGTGTCCGAAATCGGTCCTCTTCCAGAACGACAATTGTATTTTTCATTTTTAATGTAATCCCTTGCTCCGTGGTTTATCAAGGTTAGAGGAGAGACATTTTTCATGCAATCTTCTTCGCACCTTCCACAACCAAGGCATTCATGGAATAAATCTCCTAAAAATGTAAAGTTACCATCTTTCGCTAAGTTTACGCCTTCAACTAGTGGTAGATCGTTTGGACAATTCCTTTGACAATTCCCGCAACCATTACATCTCATAGCCATACTTTGACAACCTTCATCATCGGGAATAGCACTTCTTCCCTTTCTTAAAGGTTTTATTTTGATTGCAGTTTCGGCAGCAACTGTTCCTGCTTTTATTGGATCTAAAATTAAAACACCAGCTTCTTTTCCACTAACTAGGTCATCAATAATTTCCGCAACAGGATCATCCGTTCTATCAACTAAACCACCCATAACTTTAGCATTGGTCGTGATATAAGGTGCTCCTACAGCTTTAGCCTCTTCGAATGTTTTTAGATTTACACATTGTTCATCTACCATAACAACATCGGCTAATCCTAAACGGATATATGGTATTTGTCTTGAAAATGAGCCAATAACTTTAGCACCTTCGTAATATCGAGTTAAATCGTGAGCTGTGCAACAAATTGCCCCAATATCAATCTTTTCGTCGTAATTTTGTTCACGAATGTAGTCTACTAATTCGACACCAGGAGCAACATTATGTCCAATCATTAAAATGGTTGCTCTGTTATCAGTATCCATTGTTCCCATACCTAATTCCACTATCGGGACATCTGGATCACCTATTGGCATGCCATATGCAACCATTTGAGCGACATCAGAAACTTCCATCCCGACAGTATCGCATAAACCTGCTAAGAAACTTTTCGCTTCAAAGTCAAGATGGCTAGATTCTTGTCCGGTATGCCCGGCAGAAAGTAGCTGGGTAATTGTATAGTGAACCCAATCCATAGCTGTTTCTAAATCTTCCAAAGTTTCAGGTTTCATCCCAACTATCAATCGAGTCATTGGCATTTCAACGGCGATATTATTTCCCATATTAATAGGAACATTACCATATTTCTCTTTTATCCAATGAAGCAAGTGATCTCCGTGAGACGAGTGACATGCGGCTCCAATACAACAAGCAACTTCTACGATTCGTGATTGTTGGGTTTCTGAATTTATACCACAAGCCCCTCTTCTACCTTTTGAAAGATTGCATTTACCATAAGTGCATAAGCAGCAGAGATCGCAAATTGGCATATAATAAGGTTTGTAACGTTCCATTAACTTGAAAAACCAAGAGCGAAGTGTTGGAATTGAAGGTTTAGGATGAGGTCCCATAGGTTCCCAGTCAGATTCATCCCCCTCACTTATAATTTTACCAGCAGTAAGCTCGAATCCTTTAATTTGTCCTAAAGGTCCTGAGTAGCTATCAATTTTAATTCTTGCGCCTTTTTCTTCCACTTTTATCACAATATTTTTTATATATTTTTGAATAATGCTTTATTTTATACAGAATTAGAATAAAATTTGCTGTTATTTTTAAAGTCTAGTGAGAGAATAATTAAGTTAATTTAAAGGTATTTAGAATATTGTAAAATGCAAATTTGATATTTATTTTCAAAAAATTAGTGTGATATTTCATTCGATGCATTAAATCGTTTCATATAAGGAGAAATAGAGAGAATTAAAAAAAATTACAATGAGGCTAAAAAATCTGACACCACTAAGTCAGACATGTCATCATCGACTAAACTGTCATCAATTTTATCTATGAGAAGATCAAATTTGTAGGAGCATTTGTCTCCTCCTGTTAGAACACACTCAACTTCTTCACCATCTACATCGATACCCAGTACATCGAAAAAACTGTTGAATATTCCAAGATATAATAAACATAAGTTTTTAGCCATTATATTTCCCTTTTCTTGAGTAGCTAATGATTCATATACATTTATAATAATATGATCTTTTTTGAATATTCCAGTGAGCATGCCATACCCCATTAGCATCATAACCTCGAGTGTGCCCAATACAACTTCTTTTTTAGTAGCTATAATCTCATTGCTCCAATCTTTATTAGAAAAAAACTTTTCCATAAATATTTTACCGAGAGATTTTCCAACCCATATAAGGATATCTTCGGCATTTGTTCCCGCGAATTCGCAAAACTCCATGATTTCGTTAGGGCGAAGCATAACGAGCCTCAAGTCTTTATTTTTATCACCTAAAAATAATTGTCCTTCCTTATCTTCAATATTTATTTGTAATTCTTTTTTTAATCGTTTGATCATGCTTTTAACCTTAAACCATAATAGTAAATCTTAACAACAATTTCTTTGAAAGTACTTAATATAATAGAAATTTAAACTGCTAGCTATATAAATTTATTGATGAAAGAAATTTTAGGTATAAATTCTACTCTGAGACTAGCGTGAAAATCGTGTTTAATGCCTTTTCAATATTATAGATAGTCTTAACGGAAGTAAATACAAACTTCCAATTATTGTTTTCTAATTTTTCAAATTCAAAAAACTCAATAATTTCATTCCTTGTTCTTTCAAGAGATTCATTACTGTCGTGAATGTTATGATTAATCAAATCGATTTTATTACCTAAGATAAGAAGTGGGATATCCTTAAATTCATTTTGAGTAAAAATTTTCCAAAATTCTCTTTTTGATTCCTCGAACCGTAATTGGTTGGCAACATCAATCATATATATAATTATATTCGAATCCTGAAGCCCTAGTAGCCATCTTTCTCGAAACGTACTCTGTCCAGGACTATCCCATATTGACAAGAAGCCATCTTCTCTTTGGATGTACTCAATGTTAAATCTTTTGCTTGGCGTAAAAAAGTTATCTTTGTATTGGCCTGTTTTAATCCTTCGAGTTAAGGAAGTCTTTCCAACATCGTCAATTCCAAATAAAAAAACTTTGGTAAATAATCCTGAGGGTTGAAAAGAACCTTCAGGAGCTGTTTCAAGGGTTTCGTCTCCGAATCTTTTTATATCGATAAATAACGTTATTAAGAAGTTCTCGATCTCCATTTCGTCTTTAAAAGAACAGCATTTTTCTGTATTTAGTAATTCATTGGATAAATCTTCAAATATTTCTTTATAATCGAGGGGATTATCTTCTTTTTCAAATATTAATCCAATAAGCATTTCAGAATTAACACATATAGTAAATATGTTTTGGTCTCCAATAGTTTGCGAAATAGGACTACTAATTACGAAAGGGTTAGTGTAATGGTTTTCTCTATTAGGACTTTTATGAATTTTTGTTTTTTCACAGCATGGTTCTATTAGGGAGCCATTATCATGACCGTGAATGATTTTCAAAACGATATCATTGTTCTCTTTTCCATCTATATCTTCAGGATAACTATAGATATCAAGATTGTTTAAATCGTGAGAATTTTTGCGTTTTAACAGAAATATTTTAGATAACACAGAATTTTCCTAACCATTTATTCCCTTAAGGATGTAAATAAAAAATGCTTAAAAAAAGTTTGGAATTGGAGGATTAACCTCTCTTATATACTTTATGCTATTGAGATATTAATAAATAAACAGAAAATTAATCAAAATTGCTCAACTAAGAATTTTAAGAAAAATTTTTATGAATCTGTCTCTTCTTTACTATCAGCTTCTTGTTCTGAGAGCTCATCTTGAACATCTTCAGAGGGTTCCGTGGGCTCTTCTTTTACATCAACAGAGGTTTTTTCTCCAACAGGTGTGTCACACACAGGGCATTTCGTCCAACCAGGTCTTAAACTATACCCACAGCTAGAACATTCAGCCATATCTTGATCAGGTTGCCATTCAGGAATATTCAATCCCCCTCTTCTTCTTTTCTCAGCTAAATCTTGCAAATCTTCTTCTTTCCATACTTCCATTCCTTCCGGTATTCCTGAACCACGCTCTTCAGCGAATTTTGTTAAATCTTCCTCTTTCCAAGTTGGAAGATTTGGTTGTGCTGCTAACCTCTTTTGAGCTTCACTGGCGAGTTCTTCTGGTGTCCAAGCTTTCAATTCCTGTCCGCCTGGAGTTCTAATCCCTCCCCCTGCTGTTGCTGAAACAGGGGCACCTTGAGTAGGTGATTGTTGACTTTGGGAAGGAGCTTGACAATATGTAGCGGATAATCTTAAAAGAGCTTCAAAACAGTTTCCATATCGAGAATCTTCCTGATTTTCTTCAGTAATTAAGACAATACTTTTTTTATCCGATGGAAGGGGAACTGCGATACTACATACAGCGATCTCTGATTGAATTCTTCCAGAATCTAAGGCAGTAATGATATTTTTCATAGAGTTTGCAAGTTCATCATCTTTCATCAAAAAATCGCAGATAGGGTCACCGTGTCTCTGAAATTCTTCGTGGTATTTTGATAATTGATTTTTAGTTATTGCTGAATCTAATGAATCTATTATTGCACTAATGTAAGGAAATAAATGAGATTTAGGTTCCTTGTTAGTGGCGTCTAATTTATAACCTTTTAAATCTAAATTTCCTGTGAAAGGGGCAAATAAAGGTTCCTTATCTTTAATTTTCCCATATAAAGTTGTTCTGCCAATAAAACATTTTATTTCTCCGTAGTAGGCAATTGTGTTATCCAATAGTTGTATTTTATCGTCATATGTAATACGAGGAATGGTTCGAAAGACCACATCGACCCACGGCATTTCCTTAACTGGAATTATTGCTACACATGTTTTAATTATTAATTCTGATAGTTTTTTAAGGTAATCCTTTAATTTTTTTTTAATTTCTTTATATTTATCTTTTTCAAGTTCAGCTTCGGCAAGTTTCATAAATTCTTTGAACTTTTCCTCATTTTTTTTAACTGATCCTCCAAAAGATTTTACTTCTCCTACGATGTTATCTTTTAGAATGGATGTAGCGTCATTTATGATATCTTTTTGAAATTCTGTGAGTTCCTCTACCAAATATTCGCTTACTTCAAAATTAAGACTATTTCTAAAGATTTCAAACAGTTTTGCTTCAGACAATTTCTAAACCTTACTCTGTTGAATAAATTCTTTTTATAAATATAGCAACGAAAAGAATATAAAAATTTATTTGAAACTTAGTCATTTCACTAGTAGTTATTACACATCATAAATTTAAGATTAATGTGAAGATAAATTGAATGCAAATAATATTACTGTTTGTTTCATTTCGAGTGTATCTGAAGAAGTTCAAAATTACTTATCAGAGAATTTAAAAAACCTTTCAAACGTAAAGATTATATTTCCTGAAAATACTTCCGAAGAATATTTAAAAAAAATAGTTCCAGACGCGGAAGTTTTAATTGGATGGAGACCTTCGAAAAGCATATTAAATTACGCATCTAATCTAAAAGTATTTATTAATCCCGGCGCTGGTGTAAACCATCTTTTAGATTTATTTATCGGATTAAATAAAACAAGAAAGATATTACTGATTAATGGTCATGGAAACTCCTATTTTGTCGCTCAACATGCTGTTGCCTTACTTTTAACTCTTATGAATAAAACAATCCCCCATCATAATTGGATGAAAAAAGGAAGATGGCGGACTGGTGATGATGATGCGGTGTCAACACCTCTGCGTTTCAGGGAAGTAGGACTTTTAGGTTATGGAGCCATTAATCAGAAAGTACATCAATTTCTCTCGGGTTTTGATGTAAAATTCCACATCTTAAGAAATAATTGGAATAAATTAAAGGATGATTTACCAACTCTAGCAAAAAAATATGAATATAATCAACTTTATGAATTTTTAAAAGAAGTCGATGTATTAATAATAGCTGTTCCAGTAACTTCTTTGACATCTGAATTAATAAAAACCAAAGAGATAAGTTTATTAGGACCTAATGGACTGATTGTCAACGTTGCAAGAGGAGAGATAATTAACCAAAAAGATCTTTATAATTCTTTGAAAAATCGAATAATTTCAGGGGCAGCTATAGATGTCTGGTATGATTATCATCCAAATCCAGATAAAGACGGTGTTAAGCGCCCGTATAAATTCCCTTTTCATACACTTGATAACATTATTTTATCCCCGCATAGAGGATATTCTCCTTTCAGTGATCTGTTAAGGTGGAATGAAATAATAGAAAATATTACTCGTATGGCTAAGGGGCGCGAAAATTTAATTAATATTGTTAATCTTGAACAGGAATATTAATTTTGCTGTTATTTGAGAACTAAATATGCTCACTCATTCTCCAATACTTTCACATGTTGTTTTTAAAAATTAGAAATATGAAATTAGATAGATGTTAAGGTTTTTTATCGCACTACTTGAAAAATTGAATACTCTAAAAGATTATCAAATAATTATTCAGCCAATTGTCAAACATCTTCACATTTTTAAATTATTTGCTTATTTCAGAATTATCCCGTGAAAAATATGACATGTAATTTTTTTTTCCAAATTTAAAAGGACGACATTTTTTGTAAATAAGAATTATTGATTTTTATAAAAAAATTTTATTTTTTTGAAAATTTTCAAAAATATTTTCATGAGTAACATTAAAAACGACCTCCATAAATTTACTTTAAAATTTATTGCCAAAATGAGAATAAGGGAGAATTCATATCCACGTTAAGATTTTGGGTAAAATTAATTTTATAAAAATATATTAACCCACTATAAAGGAAGGTTTATATATTATTTTTGCATAAATAATTATATATAGAATAATCAAAAAAAGATATAGGTAAGGCGATTGGATGAAGATTGTTACCGTTAATGTACCTGAAAATTATATAGATGCTATAAATAAATTAATAGGACGAGATGGATTGTACCCCAGTCGATCTGAACTAATAAGATGTGCAGTCCGGGAGTTCCTTATAAAAGAACTTAAACTCGCTAATAATATGGCAAAATATAATGAAATAGAGATAGAAGATTTTGACGATGAAAATTTTGTTAGAGTACCAATTGAAGGGGTAAATGAAAACTCTGAACCCGTGCGAGAATTTAAAACTTACAAAATTTTGAAGAGGTTAGAATACTAAAGACTTCTATGGACGCATTCATATATATTCTATAATTAGTTTATTAGTAATATTGAGTTTTTAATTCTTTTTTCTTTTTTCTTTCTAAATTTCCAAGCAAAAATATAGAATTAGTTTGTACGACATTTTTGTAAGATTGAACAAATCTTTATTTTTAGTTATTAAACTAAAAAAATTTTTAATTTACCTAGATGTTTCTTTAAGTATAAATAAATGATTGACTGCAGCATAAAAATAGTATTATATCTATGAATGTTTAAGTTAATTATTTAATAGTAGTATTTTCTATTAAAATAATATCGCAAATTAAAGGGTGTTATAAAATTTCGAGCGAACGGCCGTTTCCAAACTTTATGGAGTGGGGCATTATAAATAAGGAAAATTTTGTTGGAAAAACTTCATACGATGTTCCTATTAAGAGATGGGATCCATTATCAGCAGTAAGCATAAAATCAGAGGATTTTGGTTTTAGAAAAGAGCATAAAAGATATTATGGCCATTTTGCTTACATATCTGCAATCAGAGGTGAGAGGCCTAAAGGTTTTACGAGCATTGAAGAAAAAAAACAATTCCATGATTGCTCCAAGAGAATTGCGTTGAAGTATAAAGATGTCTTTACCTCGATTACAGAGGGGAAGCCAATTTACGATGACTGGGGAAAACTATTAGGTGACGGTTTTACAATGATTGTTGCTGAAGATGAAAAAAGGAAAGACAATCCCTTTTTAGAAATACCACATCAAAATGAGAGAATCTCAGACGAATGTAAAGCTTTAACATTAATTAATAGATATCCGTCAATGGCTCGAATTGTTGATCCTGATATTGAAAAATCAATTTCAGATAAATTGCCCTCACATTTAAAACTCTCGAAGGGGATAAATTTAGTTACAATTTCGAGGAAATTTTATCCCTCATTGTGTTTTAATTTAATTCCAGAAGATATCTTAGCGAGTATTTTTTTATCAATGAAAGCTGCAATTCTATATTGTGTTGAAGAAGCTATTGAAAAAGATTTTTATGATATTCCGATTTCGCCATTTTTTAATATAGGTCTCAAAGTGGGTGGCTCACAACCTCGGATACATAGCCAAGTTTATATTGATTTGAATATGGATGGTCATGGAAGCAGATTAGAAGGTCATCTTGAAGCATTTAAAGAAATGGGAGATAATTGTCATCTTTGTCAGACATCTCATGGAGATAGCGATCGAATTATCATTAAAACTAAGTTTTGGACATTTTATACCACTGGAAGTCCTGTAAGGAATTATCACATTCGATTTCATCCTAATGAACATTTGCGTAGGTTTTCTCAATTAAAAGTCAACCAAATAAACGACCTTGCTAAAGTATTAAAGGTTATCTTCCAAGGTTTAGATGACATTTCAATCGAAAAAAATAGAAATATCTTATTTAACTGTTGTCCTTTTCACTACGATGCAAATTTCCATTTATTTGGAGATATCATCCCTCACGAGATTATAGGAGGAGCTGAAATGGCGGATGACATGAGAGTTGCGAGAAAATTACCTCATATAGCTGCTAGCGAAATTCAAAAATCAATAGAAAAATATGTTAATGAGATAGAATGGTAATAGATTTATATCGATTATTCACCATATAAATAATGTAAATTTTTTTGAGAGGTTCAATTTGAAAGAATGGTCTGCTATAATACTCGCCGGAGGTAGAGGAACAAGACTTTTACCTCTAACTTCGCTTATCCCTAAGCCATTAGTAAAAGTAACAAATAAACCAATGGTAGATTATTCAATAGCTCACCTTATTTATGCAGGTATCAAGCATATTATTATTGCTTTGGCTTATATGGGTAAAGAAATGAAAGAATATATAGAAAAAACATGGACCCCCGATAAATTAGGTGATGTTGAGTTAGAATGTGCCATACATGAAAGTAACGGCACCGCAGATGCATACAGATTGTTAACCGATAGAATTGATTCTGATAATGTTGTTGTGAGTATGGCAGACATCGTTACAAACCTTCCAATGAGGGATTTTATGGACTTTCACTTGGAAAAAGGTGGAATAACTACTATCTCTATGAAAACCAGTGAAAGTCATACGAGTCAGTATGGTGTTGTTCTTTTAGATAATAATCGAAAAATATATCTATTTTTGGAAAAACCTGCTCCGATGGAATTGTATTTAAGTAGTATGGCTCAAAGGACAGATTTATTTTTACATACAAACATAATAAATACGGGAATCTATTGCCTTAAAAAAGAAATTGATGGTATATTACAAGAAACAGGTTTAATGGATTTTGGCGGCGAAGTCTTCCCTTACCTCCTCGAAAATTCTTACGATTTATATGGTTATGTAAAGAATTATTATTGGCTTGACTGTGGTAACTCCCAAACTTATTTGTGGGCAAATTGGGATTTGCTGAGAAAATTTTCTTGGCCTATTACTCCGAATGGCGAAGAATACGATGGAGTCTTTGTCATGGGAATTATTAATTCTGGTCAAAATGCGATCATAGAAAAACCTACTTGCTTTGGGGAATCTGTTGAACTGTTTAATAGAGTGAGAATAAAGCCCCTTAGTTCTATAGGAAACCGCGTCAAAATAGGCGAAGATACATTAGTAGAAAAAAGTGTTATTTGGGATGATGTAAATATTGGAGCAGGGTGTTATATAAATAGTTCGATAGTGTGTAATAACTGCGAAATTGGGGATAATGTCGTTTTACATAATGCAATAGTTGCACCAAATAGTAAAATTAGCAATGATACTCAAATTAGAGATAGAACTCTGGAACTTGGCACAAATATTTAAAAATCTTCTTAGATAGGTGTTTGTTTTAAGTCATATTTTGTAAATCTTCTAAAAATTGATTGACTTGGAATTTTGAGGTTTTCGCTATTTCAATAATTTTCTGAAAATAAACTAATAGTTCCTCTATCTCATTACTTAACCTATTATTGTTTTTTGCTATTCTATCAATTATAGCAGTTAACCAAATCCACCTTGTAAAATCATCAAAATTCTCTGCACTATACCATAGGAGGTTATGATATCTGTTAACTTTTAAATATAGTTGTATTTCAGGGTCTCTAAAAAAGGATTGAAAGATTAAATAAAAGTTTTTTTCTCTATATTCTATTGAATTAGACCAGTTATGTAGAGAAACTATGGTCTTTATAGTAGCCCCCACTTCTCTTGTTTTCTCTTCTTCGTTAATTGATAATTCTATCAAAGTATTTTTTATATATTTTGATAGACGCCACTCATCAAACCAACTGCGACTTTGTACCTCATAATTCTCCTCTGATATTACCCTACCTAATTGGTGTATAAAGAGCCAAGAAAATAAGATCCCCCATTCAAATTCAGATTTAGGAAGTAAAAGACTAAAAATTTTACTTAAATTAGGAGGAAGATCTAACTGTAATAAGCCTTGATGTAATTGTAAAGTTGCCCTTAATTTTGATTGGATTGCTTTATCTATTATGATTACATCTTTTTTGCTTGAAGAGTATTTTTTAACTTCCAACAAAAATGTATTGAGTTTTTTGCTGATGTCTTCTACAATTGAAACCGTTTTCTGTGAATCTAATAGGTTTTTAAAATTATGAATATTAACTATTTTCTTAAAAGAATCGAGTAATGGTTGATAAATTATTTCATGGAGGGTTTCATTAATACTATGTACTCCTTTTCCCCCTAGAAGATCGTACAATTGAGCGTAGTGAAAGAATTGATTATCATTAACTATTTGGAAATCCAAAAATAAAAAGGCCTGAAATGCGTGGAGTTCTAAATACCATCCATGGTCATGAAGATCTCGATTTCGTCTTATATATTCTAGTCCTGTTAGGTAATCTTTAAAGATACAATATCCTTCATTTGGTAATTTTAAACCTTCGGTAATGGTTTTTTGAGTTTGAACTTTACCATCTTTATGTTTAACAGCAAAACCAACAGAATTTTTAATAAATCCTTTTGTTTCAGCATATTTATTATGGTAGATAATCAAAGCGCGTTCATTATTAACTCTATTTGAATACGCAAACACATCTTCATTAACTATATTCCCACTCCAAAAATCATATAGCAAAAAATTATCCGCATTAGCAAATAAGTAACGTTTCTTCATTATAGGAAATATTAATTTTTCATGGTGTTGAAGTAAGTCCATATTGACTTTCTCGTCCCAATAAGCGCGTCTATATTCCATACCGTATTTTTCGTGAAAACCCTCAATTTGACCGTGCCCAAACATAGGTAAACCAGGCATAGTTATCATCATTAAGCAAACCCCAAAGTATTTCCCGCTATCTCCAAATTGTTTAATAGCAGTTTCTTCATCGGGGTTGTTCATGAAATTTACAAATCTTTTAAGTATTTCAGGATCAAATTGTAAAGTATTTTTTAAAACTAATCGATACATAGCGTTATCTTCGTCCCGGAGCATATTCATAAAGGCAGAATTATACACGCGATGCATTCCTAAAGTCCTTACGAAATATCCCTCGAGTAGCCAGAATGCTTCTGCTAATAATAGAGTATCCGGATTTTCTTCATTGATCCTATCTACAACTTCACGCCAAAACTCTTGTGGCATTACTTTATAAAATTCATCTTTTGATATACCGTGTTCCGCTCTCGATGGAATAGCGCCTCCAGTTCCAGGTTCTGGAAACCACAATCGTTGATAATGTTTTCTCGTTAGAGTCATAGCTGCATCAAAACGAATGATGGGAAACATTTTAGAGACGTGTACTATTGTTTGTATAACGGCTTCCCGAACTTCAGGATTTAGAAAATTTAGTTGAGCTGTGTCATTCCAAGGAAAGCTTGTCCCGTCATTTCCATGATAGATATATTTTTCTTCTCCTGTTCGAAAATCCACATGCTTAAATGTAACAGCTGCGTCTGTTCTTGAAAAATACTTATCTTCTAAATAAATACCTCTATTCGGATCACCGGATAAATTTTCTCCTGAAAAGGAATAAGATGGAAAAGGGGAATAAGGTAGAGATACGTACCAATCAGGATGT
>Ga0255055_10000675_pt1 | contig 25854 bp, 13 predicted proteins | sample JV7_2_27_MG_FD_188633 | JGI IMG/M metagenome (GOLD analysis project Ga0255055, IMG submission 188633) | Seawater microbial communities from Jervis Inlet, British Columbia, Canada - JV7_2_27 | ecosystem: Environmental > Aquatic > Marine > Inlet | place: Canada: British Columbia | collected...
TATTGTTCAACAACTTCATATAGTATATCCAGGTTTTCTGCCGGTGTTCCCGGAGCAATGGCACAGGCCGTGCTCAGGATAAATCCCCTGGCCTTCATTCCAGTTTCGAGACAGCGTTTGGCGTTTTCCCTCACATGGGCAGGGGTACCGTTCATCAACACATTGACAGGATCAATATTACCCTTGATAAAAGCCCTGTGTCCTATCCTTTTAACTGCATCCTCAAGTTCGACATTTCCAAGCGGTGGCGGATCAAGACATTCAAGTCCACTGAAACCCAGATCAATAATCAACTCCAGCCTGTCATCAATCGAGCCACAGGTATGACAATAGCAAGGAACATCTTTTTCTGCACATAGATCAGCAATAACTTTCTGAGCAGGGGCGATAATGTTTTCATACATATCCAGGGAAATGAAATTTTGCCCTGTCCAGGGAGCAGAAAAATTAATAGCATCTGCTCCGGCATCGATTTGTTCCTTTACGTGCCGGGATGTTGCCTGGGCATAACGCAAAAGGATTTCCCTGCATTTATCCGGATGGGTCATCATGGCCAGGAAAGCCCCCTCCACGCCCAGCCGGTCAATTAAATAATCTTCCGGGGCATAGGTGGAACCATGAATGGACAACTCAGCATCCAGGTAATCGCGGGTCTGAGATATTTCTATAACCCTTCCTGGTAAATCCTCATTGATCCACATCCTTAAATGATTGGATGGTGTGTGAAAGCTAATGGTCTCCGGGATCTTATCAGGATCCAGTTCATCGATAGTAATCTCCGGAGCATCCTTATATTGATACCTGGGAAGATCATCCCGGCAATAGATGCATTGATCACCATTGTTAAAATATACTGCCGGACCTTCTGAAAACTCTGGATCTTTCTCAATTATCCTGTCCTCCTCCAGGGCTGCAAGACCTACTGCCGGGATCAGCACGCCGTCAAAATGGAATCTGGCACTGATATCTGCAAAGGACCGGGTATAGATCATGTCTTTGTTGTGCCAGAGATCAATTGGATCAACATCAGGTAACTGGGTAAGGATGAATCCCCAGGAGGGCTGGCACATCAATGGCACCCTGTCAGGGGTTGAAAGGTTCATGGCTGTGCGGATCCGTTCAGCGGAGGTCATTGATCAATAGTTCTAATCAAGGTAAAGATAAAAATGATTTGGAATTATCTTCTGGCATTTATACCTTGAAGAAAAATTAATTATGGCAAAAATTTATTACGTAGGGGACTGGGCTGTGCTAACGGGACCTGTCTTCGCAGAAACTCCTTTCAACTATGCACATAAGGGATTAGAGATTTTCAATTATGGCAAATGGTTGAAAGATGCACTTGAATCCACCGGCAAACATGAAGTTAATTCGGTTCCGACGTGGGACTTCTACAAGCTTGCCCCAGGGGAATGGGAGCAAATCCTGGAGGAATACGATGTGCTGATATTCAGCGATGTTGAAGCAAAAATATTCCAGCTGGCCCCTGATTTTTTCGACCGGGCAAAATTTGGATCGGAGCCGTTAACCTATCCTGACCGGGTCAGGCTTACTGTTGAAGCCATTCAGAAAGGGACACATGCCATATTTTGCGGAGGCTGGCTGTCCTTTAACGGGGAGATGGGAAAAGGAGGCTGGGGAAGGACCGGCCTGAGGGAAGTATTGCCAGTTAACTGTCTGGATTTCGAAGACCTGGTGGAGAACACCGAAGGTTTCACGGTCAGGTTTACTGATGAAGAAACACCCCTGAAAAAAATAGATTTCTCTGGCTTTCCGCCCATCCTTGGATATAACCAGACATTACCCAGGGATGGATTTGATATCTTGCTGGAAGTAAAGGAAACGGGTGATCCCTTACTTACAGCAGGTTCTTGCGGGAAGGGGAAAGTAATGGCCTACATGTCCGATCCGGCACCACACTGGGGCTGCAATTTTGTTTATTGGGAACACTACAACGATTTCTGGATAGCCTGTATGGAACACTTACTTGAAATCTAACCGGGACAATCCCAAAGAATACATTCTTGTAACCTGACATTAATTATTAGATCGTATGCTTCTAACATTTATTTATTACTTATTCACGACGTTATTTTGCATATCGTCGTCATGTTCTGGTAAACAGGATAAAATATCTGCGGAATATGATTTTGAGTCTCAGGATCTGCTTGATCTTAAAACGTTTAAATTGCATTATGACTATTCGGGTTCCATTACAGACAGTATTTCTCGCAATGGGAAATATTCCATGCGTTTTGAGCTCAGAAAAGGAGATGAAATAGGATGGGATCAGGATAGCAGGGCTGAGCTTAAGGATGGTTTAAATGTCCCTTTGAACAAAAAAATATGGTATGGCATCAGCCTTTTCATTCCTGAAGATTTTCCTGAACTTGAAAAGGACTGTATTGTGATACAATGGCATGGGGATCATGATGAAGGTGAAGTCGCCAGGAGTCCTGTTTTAGCAGTCAGGGTAGAAAACCGTAAACTTTTCATTACTTCCCGCACAAGCAAACAAAAAATTCAAAATAATAATAGGGGGCCAAGTACAACTCATTTTACACTAAATGATTTTCCACGAAATGAATGGCTTGATTTTGTCGTTGAAGTAATTTGGTCACATACTGATAATGGTTCTCTCAAAACCTGGTTAAACGGCGATCAGATTATTAGCTATAATGGCCCCATTGGCTATAATGATGACCTAGGTCCGTATTTTAAATTTGGGCTCTATAAACACAGCGGAAATATTCCCCTGGTGGTATTTCATGATGAGTACAGGCGTGGTGGATCTCATGAAGAAGTAGATCCTGCCTGGCATGAAAGCAATGTGGAATAAAATACATTTAGCAGCGCCGGCATGGATAGTCAGAAACTGTTTATTACTTGCTGGAGCATCTTACTAAAAGAAAATTTTTAAATGACAAACTCATAACCGGAGACTCACCTTTTAAGACACCTAATTCTTTATTATTCACATAGTCATACACAACGTAATTCTTATTCTCATCCAGCCCTCTGAATTCAATATTTCCACTCCACTCGCTTTCATCGGCAAAGAATGAATAATAATAGGTCTCCTTCCCATTTAATTCCTTTCTGAGAACGTGAGTTTCGGGATAATCGAAGCCCATATCATACAAATTGAGATATTCAGCTTTACTAATCATTTCGTTGAAATATATGCTGAACCACTTATCATATATTTCCGCTGTATCAGCTGAAGGATGCGTGCCATAGAAAGCTTGTGGAACCGCTCCAATTCCAACTGCATTGGCGAAAGAAACAGGGAAATGTAAATTCCCTTTTGTAATATCGATATAATCACTGCTGTATGGTGTGTGATTTCCCTTTAATGCCCTGTATAATTTTGCTTTCCTTCGAACTGTTTTCAAGGATTTTGGATCAGCAGCAATGGTTTCAGTGATGTATGGAAGAGATGTATAATCACAAACTGCTCCACAGGGACAAGACATAATAGTAATGGTGCTGTCAATAGATTTGGCAGCATCATAAAATGACTTAAATACTTTGTGAAAATCCTCTGAAGATTCATTCGGATTTTTGTGATTGTGTGCCGGATTGTAACACGGGGGACAAACATACATGCCATCAACCTTGAAGCCATCCGCCTTATACTTCATGACCAGTCTTTCTGCCAATTTCCTATGATATTCCTGTACTTCGGGCATACTCGGACACATTGTATACCCGCTCCATCTGTCAAGATGGAAAGAACCGTCAGGTTTCATTATCATCCATTCGGGATGTTTCCCGGCGACTTCAGACCAGGGATCGGCAGTCAGGAATGAAATCCAAAGTTTAACGGAAATCCCAGCTTCATGTATTTTTTTGACGGATTCAACCATATCAGACTCTCCCTGCGGGAATGCCAGTGGATCGGTATTTGGCATCCAGTCACCTTGATTATTGAACCATCCCGCATCAAATATAACTTCCCCGATTCTCCATTTTTGCAATTCAGGCAAGCGTTGTATTATCGGCTCGATCAACATAACATCCTGTTTTGATGCCATGCCATGGGTACTGTATTCATTCCAGGAACACCAGGCTGAAAGATAATCGTTTTCCGTAGCAGGAGTTTGCATATCTATTCCCTGTCTTTTCATTAACTCCGAGAAGACCCTGGCTGTGCTGTAAAAATCACCAGTGTGTGCATTCACAAATGTTTTTACCGTTTTGTATGATTCACCCGGTTCCAATGCAAACTGATCAGGCATATTTATATTCGGAATTTCACGAATGGCGATGAATACTCTGCCATCTTTCTGAACCTTTATCGGGAGATAAAGATTCTTCCATTTTTTCTCGATATGCCCAATTCCGATGCCGGTTTCCTTACACCATAAATCCACTATAGGAATACCTCCGTTCCCCTTCTTCACGCCTTCCAGGGAATCAGTACGCCCGGTATAATTAATAGCATTGAAATTGCCTGGGATAATTTTTTCTTTCTGTCTGAGTATCCTGCCATCTGTTCCATAAAAAGAATAAAAATGATGCGGAGCAAGTTTATCATCTATATTGGAAGCATCCAATTGATAGCAGTTTGAGTAAACTTCATTCAAGATAATATTTCTCGAAGTGGAATTATTATGGAATTTCGCGTACATAATTGCAGTAGCAGGGAAATCCTCATACAGTTCAATAAATAGTTCCTTTTCAACAGGAATATCACTGGCATCATTGGAAACACCCCTTAGTATTAATCGTTCACCGTCACCAAACACAGTGTTTATTTCCTCCTTTTGGATGTTATCAAAGTCCAGTTTGAAGTTCTTTATTATTCCTTTATCCGTAGCTAAATAAAATGACGGTAAACGGTCTGAACTAGGTTTCTCCATTCGATCTAGAGAAAGTTTCTTCCCCTCCTTGCGATAGAATAGAATTGAATACATATTATTGTCGATCTGAATCTCAATTTCCGGATTTTCGAATATCACGAATTTACCGGGATTATATGAAAATTTAATATTCCTCTCGGGGAGTTCAAGTTTTTGACCAGCCTCTAATAGTTTCATTTGAAGCAAGGAATAATCCACATCTTGCACATTTATATTATTAGTGATGGCAATTATAGCGGCCGTTCCCGCTGATTCTCCAAGAATCATCCATACAGGTTCCATCCTTATGGAAGTCATAGCGATATGACTAGCAGAAACACATACTGGTACGATTAAGTTTGTACATTCTTCTGCTTTTGGGATAATTGCCTGATACGGGATTTTATAGATCCCGTCATTTGATTCATTAAGGATCATTTCAGAATACTTGCCACCGTACAGTGCAATCTTGTTACCTTCATGGGGAATAAGTGCATAAGGCCATTCGTCTACACCATATGAAGCCAATCCGACCGAACAATCGGGATTTGTTTTTCCTTCGATATCCATTTGTGTCAGAACATAGGAAGAAATCATTCGTCTCGCTTCTCTTACATATAATTGATGGGGCCAACCATCTGTATCGTCAAATATTCCTCGTTCAAATGATGCAATTGTAGCGATCTCTTTTAAATGTGAAGGGACAGTAGGGTCAGTTCGCAGGAAATGAATCATACTCTTGAAATAATCCTGATGAAATTTCCATATTTTAGACCTGACATTCCAGTTGCCTTCAGGATAGGCAGCATTGATTCCCCAAATTGTAGTAGTTAATATTGAACGGTTGGTATTTCCGCTGCCGCTGGAAGAGATAAAATATCCCTTTTTCTCTTTCATTTTTCCGGGCTTCTTCATATACTTTGCCCTTGAAAGATCAAGTCTGTTTTCAAAACCACGACGGAACATTTCGAATTCTGCAGGGTTATAATTTTCAGGTTCAGGAATAGGAATACCTTCGCCGCTAAGATCAAATTTATAGCGAAGGCAATAGCCCATTGTTAAATCATCTGCAGTTCCAATTTGTTTTGGTTCAATATCCTGGAGGAATGGGAGAAGTCCGCTTGCTGAGTCTCCTTTAACTTTATAAGGGTCAATTTCGTAAACATTTAAATTTGGTTGTACACCCGCTAGCGACTCTCCATACTCCTCCCTCGATTCCCGTCCATAGGCATATGATACTCCGCTATTTGCCATAAGATCACCTTCGTACGAGCAGTCAATAAATATCTTTGCTTCAACAACAATATTGTTTTTTTTAAGGGCATCAGGAATGGGGCAGCCTGAATGGTCGGGTGGAGCGAAGTCAAGAGAGATGGATTTAATTTCCTTCCCGACCTTTTGCACGTCTGAAAGCCGGTGTTCATAGATAACCTCAATTCCATTTTGTTCAATAAGTTCTTTGAAAACTTTCCTGTATTGAGAATTATCGTAATCATTCTTCAATATTTCTAATGTTGTACTACCAACAGCTTTTTCATTTCCCCAATCTATATGGCTGATTCCACCTCCGGTCATGCCACCAAGCCATCGACCAGGTTCAACAATAAGAACATTTATCCCTTCCTTTGCTGCAGCCACTGCCGCCATAACACCACTTGCAGTTCCTGCATATATGCAAACACCTGCACTTACTTCTTTTGGAATTGTGCTTTGAGATTCAACATGGATTGAAGTAATTCCTAAAAGTATAAGAAGTATGATCTTACTCTTTTTTTGTATAATTGATATACATAAGTTCAGGGGCGACATATTAAAGGGTATTGTATCTAAAAAAAAGAGGCCATCACATTGGACAGCCTCTTAATTGTTATAGTCAATCTAAGAAATCATTATGCCCTGTATATATGATTATTTCATCATTTTTATCGCACTGTTGGTACCGTCCTCAAACCGTACGTTCACCAGATAAATTCCCTTATTCAGAGATGAAATGGAAATCATTTCAAGGTTATGGGCTTTATTCAGGCTTAGTACAGATTTCCCTGTTATATCATAAATTCTAACTGATTGAATCGGAGTGTCTGATTCCAGGGTGATATAGTCATTGGCAGGATTTGGATAAAGAACAATATTATTGTTCGAGAATACATTCTTTGTGCCCGTGGCAGGCTGCATCCATTTGGGATCGCCAAGCGGTTTTCCATCAATTCCTGCTGTAGCCTGTGGTGCATCAGCGGGATAGCTGAAATCATAAGGTTCTCCGGTAACATCGAAATCTGGAATATCAACATGCGCTTGACCCAGAGTCCAGAATTTTGTAACCATGTCGGTTTGGGCAACCGGCGGATTTGTAAAGTCAATTACTGCGTCCATCAGGTTGGTGGCAGAATCTCCGTTTTGTCCTACGAAAGCTGCAACGGTAGCATCAAACAAATCGTCAAATCCCAAGGAATCTCCTAGAACAGCCATGTTCCTGTATGCATCCTCGATATGCCAGCTATTGTTACGGATCCTAATATTTTGTGTATACCCCTGATCAAGCCAGAATTGTGAAAGAGAATCTGCATGCACACAATCTCCATAGTTTCCATCTAATGAATCATATGTATCAGCGTAGTAAGAATAGTTATAGAAAATATTGTTTTCAATCTGACAATCGATTACCTGACCCAGCTGAAACAAAGTTGTCCCGGTATTAAATACTGTATTGTTCCTGAACACGATGGACCCCAGAATGCCTCCGTCATCCCTGGTCATGCCTCTTGTAATGTTATAAATGGTGTTATTTTCGAATGTAATGCTTACCACATGGTTTCCCCGGTCATCAATAATCCGGCCATTGCTTGGATCCTTGGTATTACCAATATTGGCAATTGTAGAGTTAGTGATAGAAACAGTACAGCTGTCCACATCGAGACGAACAAAACTCTGCCCATCCCTTTCAATATAACAATCATCTATGGTAATGACTGCATGGTCAGCTGATACCCTGATCATTCTGGTTGTTAGAGAGCCCAAAGCATCAAGACCTGTTACATAAAGGCTTTTCAGAGTAAGGTCATTCTCTGGCCTGAAAGGCCTGTCAGATTCACCTCCAAGCTCTGCTACACCTGGAATAATTTTAGGCCTTGCGCCAGTGCCCTCCTCAGCAGCAATGCTGACCGGGAAATCTTCCCTGATGGAACCGTTCAACAGATAGACTCCTTGATCTCCGCGTCTCAGGATATAGACCGTATTTGTATCTACCCTGGCGCCTGTCTCAGTTGTATCCCCTGAGATGGCGTCATTCAGGATCCCGACACTGTGGTCGCCTGGTTCAACAATGTACTGACGTTGAGCCGAAAGATCACTTAAAGATGCCAGCAATAAAGTGGCAAATAAGAAAAACATAAAACTTAGTACACGTCTTTTCATAATAAATTAATTTAAGTTAAACATTTGGAAATATAATTACTGGAAATTAAAAAACATATTTTAGACCAAGATCCATGGTCATGCCATAATACTCCTGTTCAAGAACATACCCTTTTCCCATATACTTACTTTCGGGCTCATTGGTGATATTATTCCAGTTAAAGTAAACACTTAATTTCTCTGTGATTAAAAATTTGGAAGTAAAATCAAACCGCAAGAATGATCCGACAAGTTCATCAAAATCAGCACTAACTCCAATAAAATCTGTGTATTCTCCCTGATAGTCCATAGATAACCTGGCCGAGAACTTACCCTTCTCATATCCAAGTGCGACGGTGGCAATATCATCAGCCTGTCCTGGCATTCGTCCACTCCTGACCGAATCAACCGTAGCCTGGTAAGGAGGATATGGTATGAAGATAGTCTTCAGTAAGGGAAAATGGGTTTCTGACTGGATGTGGGCATAATTCATATAAAAGACAATCCCGTCAAAAGGACTGGGGAGGAACCTCAGATTTGTCTGAAGTTCGATTTCAAGCCCTATTACAGTAGACAATCCCTCGTCATTAATGGGTTGTATGGTTCTATAACCGAAATATCTGTCTTCCGTATCACTGATCCTTCTTTCTCTATAATAGGCCGTATTTTCAATTTCTTTATAAAATCCTCCAACGGTAATAAGGCCCATTTTGCTGTAGAATGAAAGAAATGCATCATAGCTCCAGGAAGTGGTTTCTTTCAGATCCGGATTTCCCAATTCCCAGGTCCTTTCTTCACTGCTGAACCTTTCCCATGGCACCAACGAAAAGAAATTTGGTCTCGATAAGGCTTTGGTAGCTGCCAGTCTTATATCAAACCATTTTAATGGCTGGATTTTAACATGGAACATTGGCAGGAGGTCGCCATAATGTTTCTCCCCAATGGTATCAATAACGTGACCAAGATCCGTAGATCCATCGTCCCTTTTAATAGCTGTTCCAAATATGCTTTTGTAATCTGTTTGAGTATCTTCATACCTGGCCCCTACAAGAAATGTTACATAATTTTTAATATTGAACTCCGACATAAGGTATCCGGCCCTGATAAATTCATGAGCACTATAATCCTCAAGATCCTTATAAGCCTGAAGCACAAACTGATCCTCATGATTGGTCCAAAGGTTGGTTTTATTTATATCCAGTCCCGGACCAAAATCATAGGTTCCATCAAGATATTTCCCGACATTGAAATTTTCATCCCAGAAATTACCTACTAAAGGTGTACCGTCGGGATCAAGCATCCAATCATAGCCGCCAGCAATTTCTTCAAGAAGGGTGGTTGATAACTCATGCTCGTTTACATCTCTCGATCTTGTTTCATCCTTAATTTTGCCTCCAAATTTCAGATAACCTGACATGAACCGGGAGATATTAAATGGCACCTTAAGGTCAACTTGTGCAGTTATGTTTTGATTTGATACTAAGTCATGATCCCTGTATGCCTTATACCAGTAATTTTTATCAAAATTGTTTTTGGCCTGTTCTGGAATTATTTCCGGTCCCTGATCTATAATGGTAGGAGTAATAAATGGTGCTGTCTCCCTGAATGTAGTCCTGTTCACAAATGGAGTTTTATTATTGGAAGTGCTATAGGAGGTCCTCCAGAATAGATTTATCCTGCCCAGGTTGTGGTCTCCACTTAGAGAGTTAGAAAAAAGATTAATATATCTTTCGAATTCCCGGGTATCAAATTGTTGGTAAGAGGTTGCTATCCTGTAACGTCGTCGTCTTCTTACCCCGTCCCTATCCGAGTGGCTGTAGAGGGAATTGAGCAAAATGCTACCGTTTTCCATGGCATAATCCAACGACAATCCAACTCCATAGCGTTTGCGGATTTCATTGGTATAGGTTAGGTTAAGGTTTTCAATATCTACAATCGGATTTCCATCAGGATCATCGCGCTGCCAAGCATAAGATGCAGCAAGATTATGCGAGCTTCTATTTGCCTTCTCAAGATTAGTAGTTACGATTGCTCCCAAGGAGTTATTAAAAAACCGGTTGCTTAAACTTACACTTCCTTTGTACTGTCCAAATTCTTTCATCAGGTCATTATAACCTGTCTGAGCGGCTACGCTCCCGTGAAAACCTTCAGGGGCCTTCCTGACAGTAAAATTCACATTGCCCCCAATGGCATCTCCGTCATTATCCGGCCTTATAGCCTTATAAACTTCAATACCGGATAAAAGATCGGGAGAAATCATGCTCAGGTCTACGGAGCGGTCCTCGATATCTGTGGCTGGGATTCTTTCCCCATTAATCGTAATGGAATTGTATTTGGGTGAAAGGCCGCGTATTACCACTTTTTGTCCCTCGCCACCATCCCGTTGAACAGATATGCCAGGTAGCCTGCCTATGGCTTCCGCTGCATTCATATCCGGTAGTTCCTGTAATTTTTCTTTTGAAACTACATTGACAATGGTGGTGGAATTGACCTGCTGGTTGATGGCTGCTGCCTGTCCCCTGAACTGGGCAGTAACAACCACTTCTTCTCCCATGATGGAAGCCACCTTCATTTGCACATCAAGAATTTTAGTGGTTTCGCCGGATGTAACCTCTATTTCTAATGTCTGATCATGATATCCGATATAACTGAAGACCAGGCTGACGGTCCCAGGTTGAAGATTCTCAAGCCTGAATAATCCATCTACATCCGATACTGTTCCTTTCGGAATCCCCATTACGGTTACTGTCCCAAAGGACAGAGGTTCTCCATCTGTGGCATCGAGCATGCGACCTGAAACAGCGCCAGGTCTTTGTCCAAATATACCCTGGGCAATCAGCCCCAGCCATATAATAAAAATCAATTTCTGCATAATTCCCTATTTTCGATAATGCCAGGGAATAACAATTATCAAGCTATGAATTTAACATTTTGACAAGGTATCTAATATAGCTTGAATTGCAATACTCCTGTATTTCGCACAATATGTTTTATAATACCCTAATTAACGATCTTATAGACTTATTATTTGATTCCATTTTCATGCATTCTATTTCGGAGTTATTCGTATAATCATTATTCTCCGTTTATAAAGTCATTGTATTTTGCAAGAAATCTTATTCCGAAAGCTGTGCCGACATCTCTGTTGACGAAACGTGCTGTACCGTTTTTAACGCGGGTTCTTGAATTGAGAAATGCACCCGCCAGGTTCGGGTCGGGATGATCATTGGCAAACCTGTTGTTGACAATCCATCTGGCTGAGCTGTGCACATTCTTTCTGAATTCATCTCCTTCTCCAAGTTCAATTATCCTGATCCAGATTATCCCTGCAAAAGAAACAGCCGAGCCACAAATTGAGCCTCTGTCCTCAGGTTTCCCATCAATATAATTCCTGTAATAGATGGTGCCGTCCTTCTTTTGGACATCTGCATATTGCTTTGCTGTGGATACGGCAGCTTCGAGGTATTTCCTGTCGCCGGTCAAACCATAGCAATCAAGCAAGGATTCTGCATTCCACAAGTTGTAACGGGGATGGAAGCTACCGTCTTCTTTCTCGTTTGGAGTAAAATCCATCCATAATCCTTCAGGGCCCTGTGTAACAACCAGTGTATTACAAAGGTTAATGAATGCCTCACGAAATTCCTCCTTACCGGTATAATTGTATACATCGAGGAATAATGATCCTTCTGTATTTGGACGAGCTACATCATACAACTCCTGATCTTGTTTATCCGGCCAGAAAGGACTGTTATCCATCAATATCTCACCTGTAACAACATCGGCCATATCATAGCATACTCCATTTTTTTCATCGTACATATTATCCAGCATCCATCCTGCAGACTGTATGGGTACATCGGCAAATTTCTTATTACCTGTCAGTTCATGAAGCCTGAAAAGGCCTGCTGTTCCATCACTGACTGTTGAAAACACAATATACTCCACTCCTGCACCGTGAATGGCCATCATCATACCATTCAGTTTTGGATTGTCCTGAATCTGCAAACCAGTCCACCAATCGCCGGCCTTTACAGCTGTCTCAAGAGTAACCGGATCAGGATATAGCCGGTAAGATTCTGTAAGGGCGTAAATCAATTGTCCTGTATGCCAGGCGGGTTCATAATCCTGCCATTTCCCATTCAGCATATCGTAATCACATCTTGATTTGCCATTTTCATCAAGTAATATCCGAGTAATATAATTCGTGCCATCTTTAAGCGCATTCATTATCTCTGCCTGGCTGGGCGGGGTATCTTTCTGTGCCGACAAGAACGAGCCTGTCAGGATCTGGCAGATTAAAATTATGGTAATTTTCTTATTCATTTAACTGGTAAAAGACAGTATTGTTATTCAGTGTTATTTCATCAATATGGCCATCAGGATCCAATTTAATTGCAAATCCATTATTTTGTATGCCTGATATCTCAATTTCAAGCATTACAGTAGCACTTTCCAGACTAAGAGGAGCATCTAACTTTTCAATAATATAATCTTTAATCAGAACCCCACCGTCGTATATCCCAAGTTTGATATTTTTTGCTCCGGTATTTCCGATGTTGTGTACAGGAAGGCTTATTTTAACAGGACCATTTTCCAGGGAATTGTTAACTATTTCATCTGCATTTATAGCCAGATCACACAATATGGTAGTTTGGGGATAAGATTTTTCCTGTGAAATGTTTATCACCTGCAGCTGCTTTGGAGGAATGGAGATTTCAACGGATCCGAAACGTTGATTAATTTCAAATTCCATATCTACTTCCAATTCATCGATACTGTCATCCTCATTCATATCATTCCCCTGGTGGAATGAATATTTACCTGGCAGTAAATGCCAGAAATTCAATTTTCCTTCCTGTGTGTCTTCACGGAAATTATAAACCAGTAATTTAAGCTGTTGCTGATCGGAATCAATTACCAGAGAGGCAAAATCATCGCTAAATCCACTCCATGAAATATGATAGAATGGATGAAATCCTTGATCCAATGCACTCCCCAGGTATACGCTTTCCAAATGTGATGAAGCTCCAGCAACCGCGTTGTGTATATTTCCAATTCTGATCCTGTCGGTATAGTAACCCTCTGTAGTGACAAGTTCTTTCCCAGATATTATTCCGTCAATAATGCGTTGGCTTCCCCTGACTATATGTTCCTTGTCACCCGATATCCTATATTTCAGGTAATCAGATCCAGTTGTCATTAGTACATTATCGTATGTTTTGTCACCGGTGATAATTCTCCATTGTTCTGTAACTGAACCAAATCCCTCAGAATTTCTCAGTATTTCTGCTACCCAGGCTTCAGATCCGATTTCAGAATTCTCCGTATCCTGGTTACGGAATTTATTAACCATTTCCAGCGCCACTTCGATCGGTTCAAGATATTTCTTTTCCCCTGTCAGGGTATAGGTGGCCAGCATTTGCTGCATTATTCGGATCCCTCCCCTGAAGTCATAGTAGCTCCAGAACATTCCAGGATGATGCCAGTTATCTGCATGTCCCCCTATCCTGTCGTCATAATAGCGGATTGCAGAAGGAACAACCCCGTATGGTTTGCCGTTATCCATCCGTTGACAATCTTCCAGCCAGGCATCTCCCCATTCTTTCATAAACTGAATGGCAAAAGGATGGTAATTGTACCAGGCCAGCCATCTGAGTGCACGGACTGTCCTTGTATTCATGGGTACATCACAGTCCTTGGGAGGGGTATTATCTATTTCTTTATAGGAATACCAGCTTGATTTGAAATGACGGTGTCCATGATCATTGATGCCTGTCCATATATCCCGGATCCCCTTGATACTCTCCATGCATCTTTCAATATATTTAGGATTTCCAAAATCCAGTCCAACCATCATGGGTTGGGTATCTGATATTGGCTCGGCTGAATGTTCAACATCCCTCAGCTTTGTTGAAAATCCATTTGTGATCCATCCACTCTCCCATATCCCATCAACCAGTCTGTGCATACCCTTCAAAGTTATTTGGTTGTCCGAGGCGAGCCTTGAGATAAACCACCACCTGAGCATTTCAACATCGTCATCATACTTTCCTCCAAATTCCCCGTTAGGTGCCTGCCGGTATTCAACCCAGTAGCGGATCAATTCGTTAATTTGTTTTAGTGCTTCAGCTGTTTTAACAGCCCAATCTGGAGCACCTGTGTCAACTATCTCGAGAGATTCATTGGTAGTAATAACATTTTCCCCGAGGTATACCTTTAAGAGCCTGAAATCCGGATAATACTGCTTAAGATATTGAAATTGTTCCATGGCAGTGTTATAAGTAAAATCGGCATGCTCCTCCACCCAGGCCATGAAAGAGATCTTGCCCAGCTCCCAGGAGAACCTGTATTGCAATGGATGTCCATTGAGTCTTGTTCCATTCTCCATGATCCTGGCTGCCAGATCCATTCTTGGAAATATGCTTTCATCGGTAAGTTTTCTGGCCCAGTCCCAACCAGCCATCTTGTAGTAATTATCGGCCTGGAGGTATTGATCAATAATATGTTTATGTAGGGATGCCGAGGTGATTGAAGTTTCATCGGAAGAATCCTCAAAAAGTTTTTTTGCCCATTCCAGGAGTGGTCGGGGGTGTTCTGTCTCCAGCCTTCCTGCCAGTGCTGTTAATAATACGGCCTTCTCGAATCCATAAGCATCTTCGGGAATGGCATCTATCAACCTATGCACTTCTTTTACAGCACCTTTGTTCAACAGTTCTACGATGAATTCTGCATTTGGAGATTCCATCTCACGGCCCAGGGTCAGTAATCCATCCTGCAATATAAGGGGGCCGATATCCTTCGGGAAAATCCTGATTCCGGCCAGGGCAGTGGGTTGATTATTTGCTTCTATCTCAAACTGAAGGTAAGACTTCTTATTACTATACGGGAGGGCTGTCAACCAGGTAACAGGCGGTGTATCACCTTCCACATTTTGCTCATACTGCCGGATCTCACTGACAACCTGCTTATCATTAATGAGTATACTGCCCCTCCAGGTGCTGCGGTCTCCTGCTGGCAGCAGTAATTCGATCCAATATTCACCGGGAGGTAAATCGACCCTGAACTGAATATGCGTATCTGATACTATCCCATCTGACTCAATCATGTTAAGTAAAATTGATTCATCGTAAATGGCAGAATATGCCCTACTTGTCAACAGGCCATATTTCATTATTTCAGAATATTCAGATTTTTCTGAAATGTTGATATACCCCTGACCTGGTGTACTTCCAGAAGGTCCAAAATCAAATTTGTAAATCTTATCCTGGCCTGCTGACGCAGAAAGGAGCAAATGGGATAAAATCAAGATCCCGGCTAATATATTAATTCGTGATTTCAAATTAGACTGTTCATGTCATTTTATTATCTCGAATCGTTTGAAAATCCCAATACTGAACTTTCCACAATCTTAATATTATGGTTGTCAGGGCCTGAAGAAACAAGAGTTCCATAACCGGTTTTGGAGATGATCCCTTCAAGCAAGACATCTTTGGTTCCGACCAGTTTCAGAAATGAGGCAGCTCCGTTGGAGATATCAGCCTTTATGTCAGACAATATCAAGCCTCTTACATCATCAGCGATAACGGTATGACGCATATCCTCCGAATGAAATGAAAAATCAATATCCCGTAAGGCAATATTCTCCACATGCCTGAGATAGAGTCCATAAGCTGGTAAAATGCCAAACATGTTCCCTTCAGGATATTCTACAATCTGTTCAGGCACTTTTGCATTCGCATGCTTATGCGTTCCTCCTCCTGGATAAGAGATGCTTATATTGCTCAGGGTGATATTTTTAGCATAATATCCGGGAATACCGGTGAATGAGCATCCTATAGAACTAGATGAATGAGCGATGATATTACTAATCTTAATGTCACGTAATATACCAACCTGAATAGGATCCATTCCCTTTTTATAAGCCCTTCCACGGTTGCCGAGCCGGATGAATAGGGGTATCTGTGGACCGTCGATCACAATATTATTAATGGATACATTTTCCATTATCCCACCGTCAACAAGTTCAAGAGCTATTCCTCCGTCTCCTTCGTATTCACCATAAATTTTTGTGGGGGATGAAGAAGGACGGATGATGCAATTTGAGATGGTAATATTCCTGAATCCTCCGCTTGATTCCGTTCCACATTTAATGGCATTGCAATGACTGCTAAAAATACAATTCGTGACCATAATATTTTCTCTGATTCTATCTGAAGTACTTTTTATAGTCAAGGCATCATCGTCAGAATCTCCTCTGCAATCTGATATAGTAACATTTCTGCATCCGTCAATGTCAATCATATCATTGTTCTTATTCGAGTGGTTATAAACCCTGATCCCTCTAATGGTAACATTCTCACAGGCAAGATAATGCTGCATCCAGAGCGCTGAATTTGTTAGGAACAGATCCTCCACCAGGATATTTTTAGACTTTACGAACCAGAATATATATGGGCGATTCATATACCTGAAAGGTTTCTCATTATTTTCAATAGGAAAGCTCCCTCCCTGTCCATCGATTGTGCCCCTGCCGCTGAGAGTGATATTATCAACATTTTCTGCATAGAAAAGGCTGTAATCCAGCCATGTAGAACCATAAAACTCAATGTCAGGGTCATTCTTGGGATAATTATCCAGATCTGTGCTTCCATAAAGAACAGCACCTTCTTCGATATGAATATGCACGTTGCTTTTTAGGTAAATAGTTCCGGATAAATATTTCCCCATCGGGATGATCACTTTTCCACCGTTTTCAGCGCACTTGTCAACAGCTGCCTGAATAGCTTTGGTTTCAATTTGAATCCCGTCACCGGTGGCACCAAAGTTTTTAATATCAAAAATTTGTTCAGGCATTCCATAGCTGATCCCATAAAGAAAGATCATTGATAGTAATCCTGTCAATAACCGGTGAAAATAGCTGGACATCAAATATTTACGTTTTGAATACACTAAATTAATCAGATATTATTTTTCCGCTTTTCACTATTGCTACAGCTTCGAGATAATCATCATCAATTTCCTCGTCCATAAACCAGTCCACTCCGCTTGCATAGTATTTCAGGGCACTAACCGTATCTTCTGTTTCGCCATAATATTCAGCCAGGCCAAAATGGATTTCATAATCATTGGGTACTATTTCAAGTGCTTTTTGCATGGCTTCAATTGCCTTGTCCAAATCTCCCTGTTCTTCATAGATATCTGCTTTCATCGTATATGCATCCGGATCATCCTTTGTAACAGCATATAGTTTATCGCACCAGTCCAACGCTTCCTCATAATTTTCAAGGGCAGCATAGGATTCAATCACTGCTTCATATGAGTCGGGGAATCCAGGTGATTTTTCAATGCCCTTTTTACCCAATGCTATTGCCTCATCATACCTCTCCAGTTCTGCGAGGCAGACTGCCGCTTGTCCCATGGCTTCGATGCAGGTTGGATCAAGCTTGTAAGCTTTCTCATAGAGTGCAATGGCCTCCTCAAATAAATACTCATCCTCCAGGTCCTCTGCATCGCTGTATGCTTTCAAGGCTTCTTTGTTCGCATCCTCAATGTCTTCATAATAGATCATATCCTTTTTATAGGCAGCCACTGAAGCAGGGTCAGCTTTGTCAAGAGTAAACTCATCAATAACCCTGTTGTCGATGCTTATTGACTGAAAATGCATTTTAGTGCCATCTATATTTATCATGGTGAAGCCATAGACGCGTTCACTGTAAAGTGTCCATTCCCTGGGCGAGTTATATCTCATGGGAGTTCCCCCGTTTCCGCATACAATATAGATTATCGCAGAGTTGTCAGATTTTGAGCCTATCGGGAAGCTGCGCTCATAATGGTGGTCGTGTCCGCTTAATACCATATCCACTCCGTATTTCTGAAAAATCGGTACCAGAAGTTCTTTTACCTCCAACCTGAATCTGGAGTAGTAATTACCACCCGAGGTAAAGGGAGGGACATGGAATACTACAAATTTCCAGGTCGCATCCTGGTTGCTTTCCAGATCATCAATCAGCCATTTAACCTGGTTTGGGGCATCGATCAGTGCCTCTTCTTCGGTATTTAAAATAATTACATGTGCATTGCCATAATCAATAGAATAATAGGCAAGGGTATCGCAAGGGGGACAAAAAAAGTTAAAGTAATTGTCTGACATGTCCTCATGATTACCTATTACCGTATACAGGGGTACATGGCTTATCAGGTGCCCGATGGGATTAAAAAACAACTTTTCCCATTGAACATAAACACCTCCCCGGTTGACCAGGTCACCGTTGTGAATGGCAAAATTGGGTTCCTTGGTGAGGGCGAGGTTGGCTACTTTTGCATGGTTAAAAGGGCCATTTTTATTATCTCCGTATGCAATGAAACTGAATGGGGCGTCTTTCTCGACAGCTGTGGAAAATGAATGAATTTCGCTTTTCTTGTCGCCTGTGACCACCTGGTAATAATACATGGTCTGGGACTTAAGGCCGGTCAGCATCATCTGATGAATCTTTGTATTAGCATATTCAGCGGCGGATTTACCAAGTTTTTCTGTTTCGCCATATCTGACTTCGCCAGATGCCAGTTCTTCGCTTTCCCACATAATAGTCATGCCATCCAAGGTTGGATTTTGCAAATAAGGTCCCTTAAGAAAAGTATGAACGGATTCATCCTTATTGCATGAAGGTAATGTTGTGAGTAAGAGGGAAAAAGCCACAATCCCAATGCTTACTCTTAGATACTCTTTGAAAAGTCTCATTATCTTGAAATTTTGAAATTTGATATTTATTTAATAATGGAAAATTTGTAGGTAACACTATTTGATAATTCCTCCCCTTTTACAGGAACTTTCAGGATAATCGGGAGAGCCCTCAGGGAGGGGTAGGGAGACCAGAACCTATCCTTGTTTGGTCCTCCGACAATCAGTTCAGCTTCACCCTGGATAATCTCAAACCTGAATTTCCTGTAATCTGCTGTAATCAAAACTGAGCGATCGGATTCCTTCAGAAATTCCATACCCTTATTCCAGATTATTGGCTCAACAATACTTACATCTGATCTTAATCCATGATATTTTACCTTCACCGCTTTTACAAGATAATCATCCGAAAAATCATGGGTATAGACAAAGGAAATTCCACAAGGTTGTTGCTGCTTATTTTTTAATTCTCCGATAGTTCGGATTATGGTATTTTCGTCTTCAGACCAGGTTGTTAAAATACCATCAAACTCATAAAGGTTGGTAAAATAGCCATTGGTGTCTGTATGTTCAATTCTGGGAGTAATGGGTAATATACCTTCAGCTTCAGGGAAATGCATGGGTTCCCATCTCTGGTATTCTGTTTGGCTTGAGGCCTGCAGAAATCCATGATCTTTTACCCAGAGGTTGCAAACAGAACCCCCGGTTGGCCTGTGCATATATTTGCTTTTATGGCCCTTGGCGATGTCTTTATATCCATATGCCGAGATGGTTGACATGAAATTTTCCGTGCGTTTGGTTACAACTTCAACGGTTCTAAAATAATTTGTAGCTCCAATTACATCCGAAGGTAGTTTTTCATCAGTTATGTCGTCACGTGTTGCATATTGAAGGGTCATGGCCAGGTTTTTCGCCTTTGCAAAGGTTGGATAAATACAGGGTTCCTGATCATACAGGAGCCAGTAATGGGGCCCATATCCCACCATGCCATCACGGATCATACCTCGCAGATACTTTAAATTCCTCAGTGCAGCAGTTCCGTATGCATTGTCTTCATGGGCATGCATCCCGAACAGTACCTGACAGCCATCAGATGTTGCACCCCCGTAGGTTGTCCACTTGTTTGACCGGATCCCCCATGAGCCATCCATCGAGCCATCCGGATAAATGAAATTCAGATGAACCGCCAGAGATTTTCTTACTATGTTTTCTACGATTGTATCATTTGCCAACCTGGCATACAGGGCAAGTCCCCATAGAGACATCTCCATATTGTATCCCAGGTCAACCCCATACTTAATACCGAATACCCTTCCCCCCTCACCGGATAAGAAATAACCCTCATCCATTTTGGCGATTACCTCATGGGCCAGAGATTTCGCCCTTTTTACATATGTTTCATCGGGAACAACCTGGTTAGCAACCATTAATGAGGCTGTGGTAGTAGCACAATAATTAATGCTCGCAAAATCAGGTGACATGACCAGGGTAAGATAATCAGCAGATTTTCGTATGGATTCCCTCCATCTTTCCTTATCCTCATCCGCGAGTTGATCTTCAATGGCAAGAAAAGCCTGAGCCATCATCAGCAGCTGGTCTGTTGTAGTTCCTGTCCAATCTTCCGGAGTTTCCTGCCATTCACCACCGGGAAATTGCTGCCTGATCAACCAGTTACCCAGATAAACGGATGCCCGGAGGTATTTACTATCACCCGTTTGAAGGTATGTCATAGCAAATGGAAAAACAGTTTCAGCAGCTCTAGTATGAAGAATATTACAATTGGGGCATTTCAAAGCACCATGGTTTACATCAGATTTATCTTTGATCTGAAGATTCAATAATGACTTGTTTAATACCTGCATGGTTTGCAGGCACTCATTTTTAAGTGATTTGCTTTCCTGGGCATGTCCCATTGTCACTGATGTGAAGAGAAAAAAGCTTGCCAGGAAGGTGGCCAGAAATGTCATACTCCTATTCATCTTTTGGTATTTTTCGCTCCCGAAGAATGATATCCATATGGGGTTGTAAGTGATCACGAATGGCTTGCCGAAGAGAATCAGCAGTCCCATTTTTTAATTCATCAAATATGATTCTATGGGTCACGGGACTAACCTTCAGGAATTCACCACTTTCAGCCAGGTATTTAGAAATAAAAGTAAATATTTGCTCCAGCAAAACATGGAATTGCTGAATATATTCGTTATTGGCAATGTTAAATAATTTTGAATGGAAATCTATATTATTTTGTATAGAAACATCTCCTGTTGGATCAACATTTTCCTGTTTTAGTATTTCTTCCAGTTCAATGATGTCTTTAGGAGTTTTCCGCATTGTCAGAATTTCGGCAATTCCAATTTCCAGCACTATCCTTAGCTCCATTAAACAAAGTTGTGTCTCCTTGCTCATAAGGAGCGGATCCAGGACCCTGCCAAAAACTTTCATTACATCAGGGTATGACATAGCCATTCCTTTATTTTTCCTGGATGTCACGTATCCCAACATTTTCAAACGGCTCAAAGCTTCTCTTACGATATTTCTGCTTACATTCAGTGAATCCGCAAACTCAAATTCAGTGGGAATCATATCCCCTGGCTGAAAGTTATTTTCTTGAAGATATTCAATCAACCTTCGCTCTACTCTATCAGTCAAAGTAACTTGAGCTATGGGTTTTATTTCCAATTCACGGGATATTTTGTTGGCTTCACTCATTTTACCCTTTAGTTTTAATTTTATGCTAAGGGTTGTTTATATGTAGGACAAACATACATTATATAAATATACACTATTTTTGTAATGATGCAATAGGAGATAGATCCTAAATGCTGTCACAGACTTCCGGCTGCATCCAACTCGAGGTAAAACAAAAAAGCGATGGGGACTTTTTTCATTTCTGAAGGCGATGGTCGTAATAGGCAGCCAGGAACCTGATCCCGAAAGAGGTTCCTATATCGCGGTTTACGAACCAGAGTTTACCATACTTGTTCCGGAGCCGTGTATTGATCACTGCACCTGCCAGGTTGGGATCCGGATGATCGACAGAGAACCTGTTTTTCAGGATCCAGTCCAGCGATAGATCTATATTTTCGCTGAATTCACCTATCCCATAAGATTCAAGCCGCAGCCAGAGGATACCTGCAAATGCTACAGCTGATCCACAAACTGAATTTCTATTCACTTCCCCACTAAGGAAATTTTGGTAATATATAGTCCCATTTGATTTTTGAAAATTTGCAAAAGTTGCGGCTGTTTTTCGAACTGCTTCCAGGTATCTTTTATCGCCTGTAAGTTCGTATCCCTCCAGCAAGGATTCTGCGTACCAGAGATTAAACCTTGGATGGACAGATCCATCTGATTTATTGTTGGGCATGAAATCCATCCATAAACCTTCTGGTCCCTGTGTTTCAACAAGGCTTTCACAGAGGGTAATGAAGGCTTCTTTGTATTCTTCATTTCCGGTATACCGGTACATGTCGAGGAAGAGGGATCCTTCATTATTGGGTCTGGCCACATCCCAGAGCACCTGATCCTTTTTATCCGGCCAGAATGGACTGTTTTCCTTGAGCACTTCACCGGTCTCGGGATCCACGTTATCGAAACAAACACCCTCATCCAGCAGGCACATATTTTCCAGCATCCAGTCCCCCGCCTGGGTCGGGACCTCCGCATATTTTGCTTCGCCAGTTGCTTCATGGAGCTTGAAAAGTCCGGCAGTACCATCCGAAACCGTGGCAAAGACGATGACCTGCCCGGCATGGTCACCGTGGAGTGCATTCAGCATACCGTTCAACTTTGGATGGTCAGTAATCTGCAGGCTCGTCCACCAGTCCCCCGCCTTCTTTGCCGTCTCCAGGTAAGATGTTTTACCGGTAAGACGGTATGCATCCGTTAAAGCATAAATCGCTTGTCCCGTATGCCAGGCCGGTTCGTAAGGAATCCATCTTCCTTCCGTCAGGTTGTAATCGCATTTTGAAATACCATTTTCATCAATGATGGCAGTCGATAAATAATCAGCAGTTTCTGTAAGTGCTGTCAGGATGTGGTCTTCCAGGGATTCCTCACCGTTCCTGGCAATGCACAGGCTTACTACCGGGATCAGTGTAAGTAATAAGATAATTCGAATACTCCTTTTCATGGTGGTTCTATTGTATATAATATTTCTGTTTGTGATTTCTGACATCTTCATCTTCAAGCCTGAAAGTGAATTTCCATCCGGGTTTCATCCGGTCTGTTTTCAGCAGGAGATGGTTCCTGCCCTTCTTCAGTGGCAGTAGAACCTGGTCTTCATCGGGGACAAGCTCACGTTGCAGGTGTTTCTCCATTAATTTTTTCCCGTTGCAATAAATGCTTATACCATCACTGGTGCCTACGAGAGCTTTTGTCATTTTATCCGCAGGGGCATCAATGGTGCAGTAGGCATAAGCCGCAGCCATCTTATTATCAGGAAAAACCTGCTCCAGTTCCAGGCGGTCAGAATAAGGTGAATCATATTTCTGCCAGGTATATGTGGTCCCGGCCTTGTCGCTAAATCGCATACCAGGATAAGGTCTTGACTCTGATTCCCCACCCATATCCTTAAGAAAATCCCTCCCTGCTTCTCCCGGGTCTGAAAAGGGGAAACTTCCGCAGAGGAGCCAGTACTGGAAATATTGGCCATGGTGCTGATGTATATCCATCCTGATATCCTGGGGAGCTGGCAGTGGTGACCCCAAAGAAAAACGCTCGATGGCCTGATCCAACAGTGACAGTTGGTCAGCAAATGCATGATTTCTCATGGTATATATTTCTGTTGCCACCTCATACCAATGTGGTCTGCTTTCCAGGTTCCAGAGGATCTCAAATTGCCTGGTGAGATCTTTAAAAGAACCGGCCTCGTTGGCCACCAGAAGCCTGCTTTTTTCAAGATATTCAAGGGCTTTGTCCCTGTTCTCTGCTTCGACATCAATGGCTGCACGGTAATTTTCTGCAGCCTCAAACAAATGCTGCCGGCTATCAGCCAGAAACATATATTGTCTGCAGACAAATTCCAGTGCTTGCCTGTCCTTCACATACCGGGTGGGGGATCCTTCAGAGAGCAGCCTTGCTGCCTCTTTTGCCACCTGTCGTATCTGGTCCCATTCCTCAAGGTAATAGCTGGCGCTTTTGCCTTTTTCCGGGATCATGATCTTGCCGAAGACAAGTTCATTCATCTCGAAAGTGGGTCCCAGGTGAGTCAGTTTATTCAGTTCCCATATTGCCTGCGGGACAACATTCTGATAATCTCCGTAGAAGGCCTGGCTGAACCTGCGGTCGAATGGCTCTGTCTCATCCTTGTTTGGTTTCCAGCATTGTTCTGCGCTATAGGCTACCCCATACCAGTCATGGTTAAAAAAATGAGGCCCTCCATCGTCCCAGACCGTCAGGAATACCCCCCTGGTACCCTTCTGATAACCTTCGTTGATGAAATTACGGATATTGGTAAATGTCATCTGGTAGTCAGGAAAAAGGCGGTTGGAATTCAGGACACCAGGCGATATAGTAAAATCAAACCCGGCATTTTTCAAGGGATCAATGAAATCTGCGAATGACTCCCTTGCATCATAATTCCAGGCTCCAGTCAGGATATATTCAGGCAACAGATCCAGGATCTCCGGATATTCCATGATGATATCTCCCCATATCAGGGTCCTTTTCCCTAGCTCAAGTATGCTGGTATCCAGCCGTTTAATATGATCAGCATAGATCCTTGATACACCAAGACTTGCTGCCTCACCGGTTAATTCGGCGCGGGATAGATCCCAGGCTTCGTCACAATTGGCATTAAATAGATCCGAAGTAAAAGCAGGGGCCATTTCCCTGTAAACATCCCGGAGGAAGGAAATGGCCTCAGGGTTCAGGGGATCAAGCATACGGTCACTAGCTCCCAGGTGCCTGAATTCGGGTACACTCAGGATATTGGCGAAGTGGCCGAGGGACTGAAATCCGCCGATGGTGGTAATATGATAATCCGCAGCGTAGTCAGATATCTCCCGGAATTCCTCAACCGTAATGGCATCATCCGGGGAAAATCCAGGATGCAATACTGTTTTGACCACATGCTCTATATAAAAGGACATATGATTAATCTTCAGTTCGGAATACCTCCTGATCTGTTCTTTGATATAGGCATTCGTGGGAATGGGTCCCCGACTTATATCATCCATCACGACCCTCATGGGAATGGCTGGCCAGTCGGTTATTTTCATACAAGGAAGTCCAGCTTTTCCCGAAAATTGCCTCCATAATTGCCGCAAAGTCTGGAGACCGTAGAATAAACCTGCGGGACTAACAGCAGCCACTATCAAACCCTGCTTTGTAGTCTCCAGCAGGTAACCTTCCTGGTCCAATGTGTCAGGCAGTTCGATGCCTGCTGCTTCGCAATACGACAGGAAGGCAGGATCTTCACCTGGGATCCCCAGCCAGATATCCGGGACCTTTTCATTTCCTGCAGGTGCATTATTAACTATTATGAATAGCTCTTCCAGTTGGGAGAAAAGAACAGGCTCAGCTTCCCTGTCAATGCCGGATACTTTGAAAGTAACTCCTCCGGCATCTGGAATAAATAGACCTCCGGTCCTTTCAACTTTTTGGGGATAAGGAAGAAGCGCAAGTTCACTTTTATCTGAATCAAGGTCTCCAGAGCATCCAGGAACCAGTATAAAAGCAAAGGGTAAAATCAGCAGTCCGAATGATCTCATGGCATTGGAGCATTGGTTAAAGTGATTCCCCTTACGTCTTGTGTAAGAACAGGTTTGCGCATATCGGGATCAATGGTAGTGGCTGTAATATCGGATAAACTGATATCTTCTGCATGGCGGATAAAAAATCCATAAGCAGGCAGTTCACCGAACATGGTCGATTCCGGGTAAAGGTCCTCCAGTTCCGGAACATCGGCCGGATCAACAGGATCTTTAACACCTCCGG